>ERZ791624.53-NODE-53-length-79139-cov-2.667303_pt1 | contig 79139 bp, 101 predicted proteins | sample MGYA00510058_ERZ791624 | MGnify/ENA primary metagenome ERZ791624 (study PRJEB30046, sample SAMN00715158) | human gut metagenome | study: EMG produced TPA metagenomics assembly of the A metagenome-wide association study of gut microbiota in type 2...
AAATAGAACGTGAATTGGGAATAGTTACTTTTAATCAAAATTTATTAATTTCATCTATTTATTCAGAGTTTAAAGTAGGAGATATTTGGTTATTATCTGATATAAAACAGAGATTAGAATCTATATATTCTTCTATTAATTATAATAAAGTAGCTAAAGCGAGTGATTTAATTAGTTACTTTGAAATACAAGAAACAATGCTAAGAAAAGAAATTAATGGAGAGAAGAAGCGTGTAAAAGTATATAAATTATTAAAAAGAAAAGATGATTAATGAAATAAAATGAAAGTAATTTATCAAGAGAGTACAGAAGATTATTTAGTTGAAGTAATAATTAAAGAAAAGAAAATATATGTATTATTTTTAGATCGAATGAGTGAAAATGTAAGAAAAGTATTATCTTCTAAAAACTTTCATATATCAGATCTTTATGATTCCATTTACTTATTTACTTTATCAGACCTAGATCTCTATAGAAAAGTATTAATTGGTATTGAAAATATTTTTTATTGGATTTCAAGAACAGGTAGAATTGATAGTTTAAAAAATTTTATGAATTTTATTGGAGACTTTCCTGTTTATGGCTATCCAAAACAAAAACTTAAAAACTATTTTTTCAGAAATCAGAAATATTTTCAAATTAATTGGTTAAAAGCTCTAAATGATAGTAATAGACTTCACAATCCAGATTCAATAGATTGTACTTTCAGGTCATTACACTTAGATTATTTTTGTTATTTCATTGATAAAGATGGATATGAACAAGTAACAGAGATCATCGAAAATATAGATCAATTGTTATGTTATCCTGAAGAGTCTTGGACTTTAGGTGATAGTGATGAGGTAGAGAAATTATGTGAATATTTTCTTTCTAATTAATGAAATATATAAAAAAAACTAATAGGGAAAAGAAGTATTATAGATTTTGTATTTTGTAATGATAATAGTTTAGATTATATTTCATATACTAAAATTTCTGATATATTTCGAGCTATTAATGATCCAACAGGGAGATATACACCTGGAATTTATTTAATGCCTCTTTCGAAGAATTACTTAATAGATTCAGTAATAGCTCTTAGATTTATTATTTATTGGGTGGAATTTCGAGAGAAGGATCTAGAATTATTAAAAAGTTTAGAAAGTTATTTATTATCTTTAGGTATAATCTCTGGATCTTTTACTTGGTGTGATTATATGAATAGGTCTTGGGAAAATATTATAAATGATTTTTGTCCTGGAATAGATTATAAAAATGAAAATCCCTCATTAGAAAATAATTGGTTAGGAGATGTTCCGGAGGATTTAGATGAACTTCCCTTTTTAGTCAGATATGATCAGACTAATATTACTGATGAGTTACTAATTAATAGATTAAATAATGAAAATATACAATTATGGAAGTACTAATGTTTCTTAGGTTCATGGTATCGAAAAATTAGGAGGTCAGTGTAGTTGGATATTTAATTACTAAGCATTATAGTGATTCAATAGAGATTTAAAAGCCTTATTAATGAATGTAAATTAAAAAAAAGAAAATTATGGAAGAAAAAACAATTAGATTTAAGAATAGAAAAGGAAGCAGAATTGAAATCATTTATTTTGAAGATGATGGTATTTGGATTACTGCAGAAAGAAAAAAAAATTCTAAGTGGAATTGGGATGGAGAAACTATGCCAATTACTAAGGACTGTTTAGTAGCTACTTTTTGGGATTATGAAGATATCATCAAGAGAGTATTAAAGTATGATAAAGTAGCTAGAAAGTGGTTTAGGAGAAATGTAAAATCTATCGTAATTGACAAAAATGGAACAACATTAGGAGATTTTATATTACCTAATGATGAAGTAAACTATAAAAAAGCAAAAGAACATGATCATATTGAGAAAATTAAATAATTTGGAAGAAAAACTATATTCTCTAGATTCTAAAGCTGCGGCAATATTAAGAATTTATGGCGGAGATGAGCCTTATGGTAGAAGAGTTTTATTAGAGTTAATGAAAGTATTAGAGATGTATGAGTTTGATAATGGTGAATATGTTTCTCATTGGATTGATAAAATATCTGCTGCAATGAAAAATATTACTGGAGGAGGATATTTTACAGCACAATCAGCATTTTCTATTTTAGATTGGAATAAAAATGGAGAATCAGTATTAGGAAGTAATGTAATTAATGAAATAAGAAGTAAATATAGAACATTAGAAAATTTTATAGAATCTTATGTAATAAAACAACTACTTACTGAAAGATCTAGTGGAGAAGTAAAGTATAGTAAAGAAATCAGTTCTAGATCAGATATTCAGTATTCAGTTAAAGATTTCTTATATTATTATAAGTATATTGCTTTATGTATTACAGGTCAAATGAATATAGAGGAAGATCTTTATAATTATCAATTAGTAAATAATACTAATATTGATTATAATAAAGTAGTATATAAAACTCCAATTGATTTTAAAATTAATCTGAAAAATGTAATAGCTAGATGTATAGTAGCTATAAAGGGATATGAAAATTCTACTATAGGGAAATTATTGTAGATATTTTAAGACTAGGAAAATAAAAATCCTAGTCTTATTTTTCTTCTTTTCTAATCAATAAAAAGTACTTCCATCCCCTTGAGGTTCTTATAATTGAAAGTAAAAATACTCCTCTCAGAAACACTAAGAATCTTATAGATGTGAGAGGAATAAAATAATCTCAAAAAAAGATCCGCGTATTATTGTGTTGCGCGGAATTATATACAAATTTTATATTATATTTTAACAAACATTTATTTTTAATTTATTATTTTATTTAAATTATGGGAAATCGAGTAGATGATTTTTTGAGTAAATTGGCAGCGCAAGCACCAAAAGCAAAAGAAAACAATTTTGAGCAGAAAAACAGATCATTAGAAAAAATTTATCTTAACTTCCCCGGAAATTTTGGTAGATATCAAGTATTTCCGTTGGATAGTGTAGTAACTGACTTTCCGTTTGTTACTTTATTCGGAACTCGTGAAATTAATATCCCTCGGAAAAACATGGCGGCGGATGGAACTGAAAACACTTATAATGCGTGGATTAAGCTCCTACCGAAAAGTGCTTATGTAATGAAAGATATGACGGGTAGATTAGTTTCTTCATTGACCGCCGCAGATGATGAATTATTGTCACAAGCGCATATGATCTTTGATGAACTTTATCGAGAACTGGATGCAAAGAATAACCGCGACGAATTAACAACAAACTTAGTCCGGTTGAAGAATTATACTATCTTCCATGCATTCTGTCTTAATAAATGGGATCCGAATGAAAATCGTAACCCTAGTCGTCAGAATTTTACAGCATTGTTCGTCGCGACAGCTAAAATGTTTACATCAGTAGTTGAAGATAATATTCAAGAGAAATCTTTGATGAAGGGTGGAGATAATAGCTGGATTTCAGAAGTTTATAATCGTGATGCTACAGGACGTTCTGGATTCTTGATGTTTAGTGTCGGAAAGAAGAAAGATAATAGTGGTGGATTTGCTATTACTGCCACACATGAAGTTGGTAATGAGAACTTTAAGTCAATTCAGATTTCAGAAGAAGATATGGAATTGGCTGCAGATCCATTGCAATCATTCTTGTCTTGGCAGGCTAATAGAGATAACGATACTCCTGTTGGTCAGAAACGTTTATTCAATGCGGCGTTGATTAAAGAGTCCATTGAATATATGTCAGAAATTTTGGCAAGCATCAGACTCGCTAAATCTCAGGGAAGTGTAGATTTTAAAGAAGCTGTTACAAGAGTTAATAACGAAGTTCTTGCAAAACAGGTTCCGACAGATAAAAGTGGTTTTCGTCAGACAAATGATCCAGTACTTTCCGCCATGTCTGGAGGTGGAAATTCTGCACCTCAAGTTGATCTGAGTAAAAACACGAATCCTTATGAAACGCCAGTTATAATGCACGCTGATCCCATTTCAGGAGCACCTATGAATCCAGGTAATGGTGGAGGATCTCCATTTGGTGGTGGACAACAGCCACAGTGGGGAGGATTTGGACAAGGTAGTCAACAAGCACCTTTCCAGAAACCAAACTTCGGAGGTAATAATGGTGGAGATGATTTGCCTTTTTAATGATCTGAAAAGGAATAATATAAAATAATAAAACTAAAAGGTAGAAGAGATTTTAACAGATTTCCTCTACCTTTATTTGTTTAAAGTTGATAATTAACATGAAGTCTAATAAAAAGAAAAAAGAACATTTAGATGGAATAATATATAAGTTCACAAATAAGATAAATGGTAAGATCTATATAGGTCAAACTGTAGATGAAAAAAGAAGATTAAGTGAACATAAACGTTGCTCTAAGAAAAAAGGTAATCCATCTTTTCATAAAGCTATAGAAAAATATGGTTGGGATAATTTTGAATATAAAATATTATTTAAAATTCATTGTAATAATGAACAAGATTTAATTAATACTTTAAATTTTAAAGAAATAATTTCAATTAAGTATTTTGATAGTTATAATAAAAAGAAAAGTTATAATTTAACTTTTGGAGGTGGTGGACAATTAGGTTTTAAGTTAACAGAAGAAACTAAGCAAAAGATATCTGACTCTAGAAAAGGAGAAAAGAATCCTATGTTTGGTAAAAGAGGAAAAGATAGTCCAAATTATGGAAAAACAAAAACCCTTTCTTTAGAAACTAAGCAAAAGATATCTGAATCTTTAAAAGGAGAAAAGAATCCTTTTTATGGAAAACATCATACTGATGAAACAAAAAAGAAAATTTCTGATTCTGTAAAAAAAACCTTATCTAATCCAGCGATAAAAGAGAAAATATCAAATTCATTAAAACTTGCTTTTTCTAAATCAAAAGTAAAGAAATCTGACTCTAAAAAAGGAGAAAGAAACCGTAATTTCGGAAAACATCATTCAGAGGAAACTAAACAAAAGCTTCGACTTATAAATAGTAAAGCGGTTATTCAATTATCAACCAATGATGAGGTTATTAATGAGTATCCATCGTTAATTGAAGCTAATAAGTTTTTTGGTAAATCTAAAACCAATTGTAGTATATCTAAATGCTGTAATGGATTAAAAGATACCGCTTTTGGTTATAAATGGAAATGGGCAAGCAAATGACAACAAATAATAGACAATATTTCTACTGTTTCCTGGATTTCTCACTAATTTTGACAAGATCCCTCTTCGTAATAAGTAAAGGAAAAGACGTCGGAGAATATACGGCCGGGGAATTAATCAGAACCTGTATATGGACGATCAATAAAGTTCTTAGGGATTATGGTATTAGTGCTAGGAAAGTGATTCTAGTTTATGATAAGTGGGATGAATCTATAGGAGGTTATTATACATCTTATCTTTTAGGGGGACAATACAAAGACACAAGGCATTATATGGATGAAACGATTTTTGAGGGTATGAAAAATGATCCGGCCGTTTCTCCCGACGACCTAAAGAAAGCTGCATGGGAATTGTATCAAAATCAAGTAAAACAGACAGCTAAATATACAATGATCTCTGAGTTACCTAGATTTGGAATCGGAATGCTTGGGAGAAGTGGCTGGGAAGCTGATAATTGGGCTTATTTATTAAGTTGTGAGCTCTATGGAAAAACAGATCTCCCTAGTCTTTTTGTTACTAAAGACTCGGATTGGATGTATTGTTTATCACCAGCTACTCAATTATTTCGTCTCCCAGGAAAAAATGAAGAACCTAGGATAATAACCTATGATGAGATGTATTATTCAATTTCAGAATCAATTAGAAATGCTGGAATCGGATTATATCAATATCTCAGCCTTAAAGATAGTCTAGGGTATGGACATAATGATCTAAGAAAAACTGTAAAACCTAGAATGAAGTCTGAAAAAGTAATCTTAGAGGTTTTATCAGGAAATTACGAGAACTTAACAGATCTAGAACTTTTTGAAAAACAATATAAAACTTTCGATATATTCAGTTACCCAGGGATTGATGAAGCTAGGGATATGATTAACAACTATCTACCAGTATGTGGTTCCCTAGGAGATGTTTCTGAATTTAGAATGTTTTGTAGAACTCATAATATCCCAGGAATTTCAGATAGTTATTATTCAGAGTTCATTGGGAGATTAGATCAAAAATTATATTGTGAATAAAATGAAAGACATTGTAACCCTACGTGGAATAAAATACAGTTATGATGAAAGAACTGGCCGAATATTTAAGGAAGGTCAAGTTTTAACATCATCACAAGCAGAACCGGTCTATAGTTACCTTGGAGATAGTTCAGGGGAGCCGGTTTTTGGAGGGATATTACTTAAAGATATAGGTTCAATCTTAACTCTTAATGGTAAAATTTCTCCAGTAACAGATCCTAATACAATAAGTTAAAAAAAAAGAATTATGGCAGGATTATTAGGAGGAATTCTTGGAAAATTGACTGGAAAACAACTCTCAATCCAAGAAATTATGAACATCGACCAAGGAAGAAAAGATAAAGCTTCTGAATGTGTAGTAAGATTGACAAAAGTATATCATGTTCTCAAAGAAGAATCGATCATGGATAAACTAAGATCCGTATTTTTTGGGAAGACTATACTTAAGATTTATTACTTAGTTTTTAAATTTGAAGTAACGTCTAAAACAGGTAATACTTATAATGTCATAATTCAAACTTCCCCAGATTATGATATACGTGGGTGGAAGAATTCAAAGTGTAAAGTTTATTGTGAGTGTAAAGATTTTCAATTTAGATCGGCGTATCTTTTGGGCAAGAATAATACGCTGTTTTTGTCGGATCGTATAAAAATAAAACTTGGTCCAGCATTAACTCAAGCGCCCAAAGATAAAACGCCGACAACTCTACTTTGTAAACACTCTATGGCAGCTTTACAGTATCTAGTAAATAATTACCGAAATATAATGAAAACTATATAAAACTAATGATAGAATTAAAACCTCATTATAGTTTGTTATTTATAGATAATAGAGATACAGAAGTAATATTAGCAAAATATACTGGTTCATTTAAATTACCATCTAATATTACATTTACTAGATTAAAAAATCACTTAGTTATTTCGATTGATATTAAATGTCATAGTTCAGAATCTGATGAACTCAAAGCAACATTACTTGAAAATAGATTTAATATTCAAAGTTTTATTGGTCATAAGATTAATAATGATTATTGGAATATTATTTATAAATATGGTTGTTATAAGAGTTATCAGTTTTATGTAAATAGCGAATTTATTGTAGAATATAATATGATTAATTATTTTTGAAGAGATGAGTAAAATATTAGCAATTTCGGATATTCACATTTTTGATTATCCACAAAGAAATTCTTACGATAAGCAACGTTTAACTCAAGCAAGAACAGTAGCACAAAATATTATAAAAGCTGCTACTATTGAAGGAGCAGAAAGAGTTGTAATCGCAGGAGATGTTATTGAAAAATCAGTTCTCCGACCCTATGTTCAAGCAGAAGTTAAGTTATTCCTTGACACTTTAATGAGTTTCTTTAAAGAGGGTTATATAATTTGGGGGAATCATGATCAAGATAATAAGTCGATAGATTCTGAACTTATTGATTCATGTCTTGCTGTAATGTTACCCCCTAATCTATATTATGCTGATCAGAAAGAATTAATAATTGATAATTCTAGAATAGCATTTAGTAACTGGAGACCTGAATTTGATCTTTCATGGATCTCTGGACAAGTAGATGTTTTATTTACACATGCTACTATTAATTATGGTGGATCAGATAAAATACAATCTCAAGTTCTGGATGAGTCTAAATTTGGATTAGCTATTTGTGGTGATATTCATAGACCAGCTCAGATTGGAAAATATGTTAGTATAGGTATTCCACAGAAATGTAAAATGTCTGACTATGATAAATCAACCGGAGTTGTATATGATTGTGTATCTAAACAATTTAAATGGGTAGATCTAAATCCAGACGATAACCTTATGAAGTTTGTTTATACACCTATCAGAGAAGATGAAGGTTGGAATCAAGGAACTGGAACTTGGAGTGTATATAAACCGGAAAACTTGAGTATTGCTGGAGGAGTAAGAGATATAAAAATTCCAGCATGGGAAGAGATCGGAAACTTAATTGATAATATTATAATAGAAAACAATCTTCAAGGAATTCATTCTGAAGTTCTCCGAAATCTTAGAGATGTAGATTCTGAGGAAGTTGATTTTGGATTCACTCTTCTCAGATTATATTGTAAAAATTGGAGAAGTATAGACGAAGCTGATATTTACTTTGAAGATGGTGATAAGATCTTGATAACCGGAAAAAATGGTTCTGGAAAAAGTTCTTTGCTTAGTGCTCTTAAATATGCTTTCTTAGAGTGTAGAAATATTAAGGATTATATACAGTTCGGAGAAAAAGAGTGTATCCTAGCAGTAGAGTTTATGTATCAAGGAAAGAAGTGTAAAATTCAGAGAGGAAATAAAAAACATGGATGCTGGATTGATGATGAACCTCTTAAATATAATAATAAGAAAGAATTCGAGGAAGATATGTATCGTAGATTTCCATTTATTGGATATATGGATATTTTCTTATTTGATTCAGACCATCATAAACTGATTGGAAATATTACCCCTGAAAGAAAGTCAGAGATAATTAGTAAGTTCTATAAAATGGATAGAATTGATGCTTATAATAAAGAAGCTGGAATTCTTTTAGATCAAGTTACTAAATCCTCAAGTGTATGGAATGAAGCAATTAAAAAGTCAGAAGAAATCTTAAGATATATAGATACTAATCTTTCTAATATTCAACTTCCAGGACAAACAAAAACAGAACTCACTCAACTAAGATCGGAAGGCTTAGAATTACAAAGAAAAAATAAAGAATGGATGAGTTACTTAGCTGATTCTGGAAAACTTCAAGCACAAGTTTCTCTTTATGTTGAAACTTTGGAGAGATTAATTAAAGAACAATCTACTTACAGACATCTTCAAGAGATAGATTCAGAGATTGCATATCTTCAGGCCGAGGTAGATAATAAAAATCAAGAAATATCACAACTTCGAACAATAGAATCTGAATATTCTTTAAAGTTGGATAGATATAATCAGGTATGTGCAGAAGGAAAGAAAACAACCGCCGAATTAGAACGCCTCGAAAAAAGTAAAGTGTGTCCTAGTTGTGGTCAGGCTTTGAAAAATACAGAATCTCTAGACCGTCATAAACAAGAAATCCTAGGAAAACTTGAAGAACTTAGATCCGAGGCTATAAAAATCGGCGATGAACTTAGAGGAATGTCTGGAAAAAAACAACAGGCTGATTCATTAATTTCAATTGCCTCTGAAAAAGTTAAGACCTTGGGGAATCAAATATTTATGTTGATGTCTGAGAAACAAAAAATTACTAAGACAGCTAAAGATATAGAAAATACAGAAGTTCTCTTAGAAAATTATAAGACTCAATTAAATAACTTAGGAACACCAGAAAAAGTAGAACTTCCTGATAACTTTATGGAAATCATGAGTTCGATCGATTCTGGAATAAAAGCTTGGACGGATCATGAAAGATTAATCCAAGATAGAGCTGTAGAAGAAGCAAATATCTTAAAGGCACAATCTGAGTTAGGATTAATTCAGAATGCTTTAGTAGATCTTAAAGAGTATATTAAGCTTACAGGACCTACAGGAAAGATTTATGAAGAAATTATGACAAGATTAGCTGAACAATTTACAGATAATCAAGTTAAATATTCAGTAGATACATATAATTTCAGAAAGAAGGATCATCTTGACCTTACTAGTAGGTTTAATAATAATGGAAATTATGTCTCTTATGATGCATGTAGTTCAGGTCAACAAACAGTTTTAGATATCAACTTTCTTAGTAAGATAGTAACTAGAATGGGACTGCTTATTATGGATGAATTCTTAAAACACCTAGACCCAGAAAATCATGATAATTGTATAGATATGATTAGTAGTATGAATATTGGATGTATTATGATTTCTAGTCATATGGAATCTATTACTTCATTTAATAATAAAACTTGTAGACTTGAATTAAATGATTCAGGAGTTACAAATATTACAATAAAATAATTAATACGATGAGTGAAGAAAAATTAAAAGAATATTTCTTAGAAGAAGAGAGATTTAACGAATTTAGTGATTTCTTTGGATATAGAGTTTTAGGAACATTTCAGTTTTCTCCAAAATATGGTACTTTAATTTCTAGTGGAATAAAGATTTTTAAAACTGAATCCATTGCTTGGGTAGAAGAATTTAGGATAGGTATTATTCAAAATATAGGAGATTATTTAGTTATAGTTTCTCCCGAATGTCCTGAGGTATATTTTACGATGCCAGAAGAAATTATAGATAAGATTAAAGATATTTATAATGCTGGAGACTATATTAACCTAGACAGCGAAACATTACAAAAACTTATGGAAGAACTGAATGATGCAAATAGAAAGTGGACAACTAATCCAATTATGACAGATTCTGGAAGAATATGGTATGATAGTTCTTCAGATAACCCATTCGTTCCATATTCTCATCAGACAACTACATCTACATGTTCTTCAGATTATGTTGTATCTTCTGCATCAGGAATATCAACTAATATAAATCCCAATAATACTAATACTTATGTTACAGGATATAACATATAATATGTTAGAGTTTGCAGATGTAAAGAATCCTACAGACTTTTTTAAAACAGGGGATCCGAAAGAAATGATACCTCTACGAACTCTTTATAATAATGCAAGACTTCTTTGGGGACTTGGAGCAGATCAGATTCTTTTAAGTATAGCACAAGGTCAAGCAATTTATAAGCTCGCCTTGTTGGTGAAAAATAAAAGAAGTATTTTTGGATGTTTAGTATATATTCCAGGTCAGAAAAGACTTGACTTATATACATCTGAATCTCCAGAGATACCACTAATTCAATGGAAAAGACAGAAGGTAGTGAATAAAACTTATCCATTACTTCTCGATCTTGCTGGAATTGAAAAAATGTTCTCTAGGTTAATTACTATCTTATGATATTTAAAGTAGTTCGATCTAAGTATTCATTAAAAGTATGTAAACTAATAAAAGTCTATAAAGGAGCTTTTAGACTAGAGAATTCATTAGATGTAAATATATTCGATTATAATAAATCTTGGGATAATCTAGTAGGAGATGATAAAGTAATTACAGTTGCTGAATTAATCCTTGTTAAATTTCCATTAAGTATTTGTAAAAAACTTACTAAAAATTTTATATTACTTAATAGAAATAACTTTGATGAATATTCGGGTTATGATGACTTTGTTGATAAAAAACAATCTAAATATGAAGTACATAATGCTTATGAATCTAATCCAAAAGCTTTACAATTCATAGATATTTCTTTAGAAGATTTATTATATAATGTAAAAGATCTAACCAGAAATAATTATATTGTTCAAAAATCATTATTAGAATTGAATAAATAAAAATAAGAGAAAGACTAGGAAATTAATCCTGGCCTTTCTTTTTTTTTCTTGTGAATAAAAAAAAATAAGTTCCGATCTTCACAGACCAGAACCTATATAATTCATGAGTTTAAAAATTTGTTGTGTTTCTATTTTACATTCACATATAAGGTTTTCAAGCGTTTTCTTTGTTTCACTTTTTCAGTAGTTTTTAGAATCCAACATAATACCTCTTTCTCTAGGGATTCTTGATTTGTAATCTGTTTGTGTTGAGTATATACAGATTTATCTTCTAAAGTAATAAATGCTAACTCTACTCCATAGAATTTTTCATATAAGATAATCTGTTCAATAGCTGCTCCAAGAAAATGAATTGTATATATCTCACTCGTTGAACCTTCTGTTATTCTAACTCCTGAACCTGAATTTTCGGTTAAGTAATCTAAAAACTCTTTAATGGATTCTTTTGTTATTTTTCCCATTTCTCATCTGGTTTTAAAACTTTTATTACTTTTCCATAAATGTTCTTAGTCCAACCATTTATATGTCCGTGATTATTCCCTATCTGAGCACCTTTAATTGGATCTATTGCTTTAATTAAGTGTGTAAAGAATCTTCCATGAACTTTACAGTAAACTATATCTCCAACTTTTACTGAATCTAGTCCAGGAACAGGTTCTAAGACATGTTTTTGACCAGACATGATGAGAGGAGTCATTGAATTTCCTTTCTCAGAAGTTACAAATGTTTCTCCTGCCTCTAGACGTTCTTGTTTAGTTCTCGGCTTTTTTATTTCTTCTTTTCCAAGCGTTATGTTTTCTAGTGGCGTCTTTTTTATTTTTTGCTTTGACTTCATAACCATCATTAAATTTAAAATTATTAAATAAACCTTTTGTCGGATCATAAGATTTTTGTTTCTTAAGTTCCTCCAATATTTTATTATCTACATGTTTAGTATAATTATCTACTGGATCTTCTTTTTTAGAGATCATTACTTCTTTTCCTTCATATGTAATTTTATAATCTTCATACCCTACAGGAGGTTCTTTGAAGTATTCCCACTTAGGAGGTCCGAAGTCTGTTGATTTTCCGGCAAGGATTAAAGTTTTAGACTCTTTATCAACTCTCCAAAAACCTCCTCCCCAACATCCTGTAGCGTAATTCTTTCCAAGTAATTCAAAGTGAAACTCTACATTACCTAGGATTAATTCTCCTTCTTTACTAATTATAAATTTTTGCATAATCATTTATTTTATTATCATATATAAGAATCTTAAGAACCATTGAATTCCTTATAGGTGTAAAAACAAATAAAACTTAAAAGTTATGAAAGAAATAACGGTAAGTAAAGTACTAGAAAAACAAGATGAAGATAGTGTGAGGATGATTAAAAGTTTATTAAGACTTAAAGAAAAAATTATGACAATCGGAAAAAAGAAAGAATTAACAGCAGATCAGGCTAATATTATTAGTAGATTTAATCTTCAAGGATATTCAAGCTTAGAAGAGATTGCTAAGAAAAAGATCGAGGAGATTGAAGGACAAATAACAAGTAAACTTCAATTCAGTCATAAAGAAAGATTACTAGCATTGATTGTTCCAGATGATCAGAGAGATCTTTACGACTTAATAAAAACTCACTATACAGAAAAAGGATTTAAAACTTTTTATCTTGACAAAGAAAGAGTTCCAGAATTTAAGAATAGTACATATTTATTTATTTCTTGGGACATTGAGATAAAGAAGTAATATAAGATAAACCTTAGGGAAGAGAAATTTCCTTAAGGTTATTTACTTTTTGCTCTCCTCATACCTTAATTGCTTTATATGTGAAACCAAATTATATAAAAATTATGTTAGAAAATAAACCAACTATTTTGTATTCACTTGAAGAGATAACAATCATTCCAGAAGTAGTAACAAAAATAAATAGTAGATCTCAATGTATTCCATGGGTTCCTAGAATAGATGGTAAGAAAGATAGTGAATTCCTTCCAGTTATTGCAGCACCTATGGCATCTGTGGTTAGTCCTGAAAATTATAAGACTTTCCATGATAATCTAATTTCATGTATTATCCCTAGAAATATACCTCTCTCTGAAAGACTTAAATTATGTTCTGAAGTTTTTTGTGCTTTTTCTATGAAAGAGATTGAAGAAAATTTTATAGAACAACACCAACAAAGTACAGGATCTGGATTATATGTCTTAATTGATATAGCTAATGGACATATGGAAAGTCAGATAGAACTTGGTCGAACTCTTAGAGAATTATATGGAACATTAATAAAAATCATGGGTGGAAATATAGCTAATCCCGAGACCTATAAGTTATATGATAAAGCTGGATTTGATTATCTTAGAGTAGGTATAGGTGGTGGAGCTGGTTGTATTACTTCTACTCAGACTGGTATTCATTATCCTATGGGTTCTTTAATTAATGATACTTTTCAGGTTAAGAGAGAATGTTCAGGAAATACTAAAATTATCGCCGATGGAGGAATTAGCACTTTTTCGGCCGTGATTAAATGTTTAGCACTTGGAGCAGATTATGTTATGATGGGAAGTACGTTTGGAAAGGCATTAGAGGCGGCCGGTCCAGTGCTAAGAGAATATTACGGCGAATATTACGAATCTCTTCCAGAAAGTGTAGATATAACCAGAGGAGAAAAGTTTTATCGAGAGTATTATGGAATGTCAACTAAACGAGCACAAGCAGAAATCTTAGGAAAATCAATAGAAACTGTAGACAGAGAAAAATTAAAAACTTCAGAAGGAAAAAGCGTGGTCTTAGAAATTGAATATACATTAGCAGGGTGGGCAAAAAACATGGATTCCTACCTTAGATCAGCAATGTCATATACAGATTCCTATAACCTAGAAGACTTTAAATATTCTAGATGTCAGGTTGTATCCGAGATATCTAGTGTTGGTATTAATAAAAAATAATTAAACTCTATGGCTAAAAAGAAAGCTGTTACTAAATCAAGTGTGGATGAAGAACTTGATTTAATTCGAAAAGAAAGAGATAGTATTTTGAATTTTAAAATTAATTTTAAATGCAAAACTAAGCATCAAAAAGAATTTCTTAAATCTATTTATGATCACGAAATTACAATAGTTAAGGGTCCTGCCGGTTCTGGAAAATCATACGTTTCTGTTTACGCTGCCCTTGATTTATTAAAAAATCCTGATAATGGTTATGAAAAAATAGTATTTATTTATCCTGTAGCTACTAATCCTGACGAAAATATTGGATAAGTTAGATTGTCCCCTAGGTGTATAAAACTTAGGAAAACTTCAAGAAATGCTGGAAATTAAAGTATAATCAGCAAAAACTATTAATTAGATTAACCTAAATAGTTTCTCAACGACTATGTGTGAAGAAGAGAAAATAAAAACGCTTTTAAGATATAGTCTAGTAGTCTATATAATTAATATAGGCCTATTCGATCTTCGCGGAGATTTGCAAGAAAAGCTCGCGCCGTATAAAGAAGCAGATTTTTATACGATGGAGAAGATATTTAATGCTTCAGGAAAAAATGGAAAAGAAATTGTTCAAAAGTTAGTAGATGCTGGTAAAATAGAAGTGAAAGGCAGCCAGTTTCTTAGGGGAAACAATATTGATTCTTCAATTGTTTTGATATCTGAGAGCCAGAACTTCAGTCGAGATACTTTTCTTAAGATATTAACTAGAATAGGAACTAATTCTAAATATATCTTTAATTCTGATGAAATGCAATTAGATTCGAGTTCTTTAAAATCAGGGAAAAATCAAAAAGGATTACAATATGCTGTGGAAAAATTATCTGATATGGATGAAATAGGTATTGTTGAATTTGGTCTAGAGGATGTTGTGAGAAATGATTTGATTCCCAGTATTTTAAAAAGATGGCTTCCGGAAGTTTATGGAGATTTGGATGAGGAAGAAATATCTAAGAGATCTAAGCAAGAAAGATTAGATGAATAAAAAAAATAAGATATCTCAGAAACCCTCAAATTCTTATATATGTAGTAAAGATCAGATGAGAATATAGTACTGATCGGAGACTACTTATTAATATAATAATAAATAATTGAATTTTATTTGGATATAACTGGCTTATGTTATTAGTTACTTCTAATTATAATTATGAGTATAAATTAATTTATCACTGTAACAATTTCCAGAGTATCGGAATCGAGGAGATTATACTTCTCGAGGTAAACAGGTAAAGTTCACTAGGGAATATAAAATCAAATATACTTTAATAAATTTTTAATAAATACGTTAGTGCGCATATATGTATTTAAGATAGAATAGCAAAAAATTTATTAACTAAATAATACTTAGAGTTTGATTTTATATATCCCTAGTATTTTTTCTTCTACGAAACTACTACCTCTTCGCGGTGTAGAAGACAACTAGCACTAAAGTTGTGAAACTAAATGTAGCAATGAGAGATGAGCGTTCCTATATGTTATGCTTTCTCTCGGAGTAGGGTGCCACTATGATTTATTATCTATAGTGTCAGAAAAACCTTAAGACAATAACAAAAGAATTATGACAAAGAAAAATAAATTAAATGAAAAATTTGAATTAACATTTAGTATAAGAAGTATTGCTTATTACTTTTTATGTATCTACTTAATTTACGTGTTCAAAGTTACCTCCCCAGGTAATATGACACACCTAGGAATATATATGGCATTATGTTTTATTGGAGCACTTATATTAGGAATAGAAAAAATATTCTGGATTTATAAGTACGGTCAATATGCGATGTTTAATCTAGGAAAATTATGGGGAATTAAAAATGAAGGTTTGCTTTGGGTAGTTAAATCATTGAATACAGGATTATTAATTTGTAAATATGTATTACCAATCATAGGAAGTTTAATTGGATTGGCATTGTTTATGAAATATGTACCTGAGATCAATAATGTAGAGATTTTATTAAGATTATTAGCAATTATTATAGTATTTCTATATTCTATATATAAATTGTTTAACTACTTAAAAAGAATTTGAACTATGAGACTCAAGAGTTTAACAGAAGTCCTTGGGTGGATAATAGGAATCCGTCCAAGTGAGCCCTTGAAATCTAGTGAGAAAACTGGTAAGGAAAATGAAAGAAAAGGAGAAGAAAAAAGATCCCAGTTATCTTTAGATTCAAGTAGAACAAAAATCGTGAATGGTGTTGAGCCTATTAAGGAAATTATTGTAGATATTCTGGATGATTGTTTAAAAGATCCAGATATTAAAAAGCCAGATGAATTTTTCCAATCTTTTACTTGGAGATTGATAATTAATGTAGTAAATTATAATTGGTTATCTAAAGCTCCAAAGAATAGAAGAGAATTGGAGATATTAATAAGAGAATATGGATACTGGGGCAGATATTACAAAAAGATGAACAGAAGCACAATGTTCTATAATATTACCACTCCAAGAATTAGTAATAGAAAAGGAGTGAAAGTAATACCTGAATACTAATAAGCAACAATAGAAAGGGAAATATAATCCCTTTCTTTATTTTTCTCCTCTTTCAACCTCTAATCCTTATACATGTAGATTATATAAAACTTATAATATGAAGAAAAATTTAGAAAACCTGACAATTCCAAAAACAAAAGAGCTTCGTCAAGAAAAATTAGATGAAGCTGTAGCAATATTGAAATCAGAATTTGTAGGATTAGATGATATTATAGATAATATAAAAAAATCTATAATTCCTTGGTATATAACTCCAGAAATAATAGAGAGACCAGTTGTTATTTCATTATGGGGATTAACTGGAACTGGAAAAACAAGCGTAGTTCGGAGATTAGTTCAACTTCTTGGTCTTACTGGGAAAACAGCTTTCTTTGATTGTGGTCTTGAAGCAAATGAATCATCTTCAGGGAGTATTGCAGATAAAATAGAAGAAGTATTTGATATTGAAGATGACTTTAATTCTTTAAATTCATCGGGAGAAAATAAACTTGGAGATGCAGTTTTTGTATTTGATGAGTTTCAATATGCAAGAACCCTAGATGAAAATGGTTGTGAACTTCTTAAATCTCCTCTTCGACCAATTTGGAATATTATAGATAATGGAAAAGTTAGTGTTTCAGAGTATAGATATGATATAACACATTTCGGAAATTTTGTAGAAGATTTTAAACAATTTTCTAAAGAACATCCAGAAATAAAATTAGATTCTGGAAAAGTAACCTCTAGAGAAGAAGTTAAAATAGTTTTAGAAAATCTTGGATTATTTTATTATGGAAGAAATGTAACAGAACTTCTAAATGGTGATGATTCCGCTAAAGTAAAAGTATCAAAACCCTTCATAAAGACTAATGATGATGAAGATGAGGAAGAAGATATATTCAGACCTCTTAGACTTCTGGAGGATAGAGATATGAGAACAATTGTAAAAAAACTCAATGCCTACAAACCTAGATACGGGTATGAGATAATCGCTGATTTAAATAACTCTAAAAATATATCTGAATTTAGTCATATTCTTGAAAAAGTTTCTATAATTATATCTAAACCGAAAGAATTAGATTGTTCAAGATCATTAGTATTTATTCTTGGAAACTTAGATGAAGCTTTTAAAGTAGAATCTGATTTAGATCCTGATATGGATGCTGATACTTTCTATGATAAGACAAGTAAAGTATCAATTTCAGATATTAAAGAGGCTCTCAAACAAAGATTTAGAGCAGAACAGATAGCTAGACTTGGAAATAATTTAATAAAATATCCAACATTAAAGAAAGAACATTTTATTAAGATTATCAAGAAAGAATTATCTAGGATAGCAGATAAATTTTTAGAAACTGAAGGAATAAAAATTAATTATGCTGAAAATATAATCGATCTTATGTATTCGGAGGGAGTATTTCCAGTACAAGGTGTGAGGCCAGTTTATACTACTATTGGAACTCTATTAACACCTCTCCTAAGTGATATTCTGATTAATCGTATCACCGAAGATAAAGAAGTGACGATAACTCTTACTAAAGAAACAGATCTCACAGAAAAGAAGTTAAAAATAGATAAAACGTCACTAAGTATTATTTTCGGCGAATCAAGAAAAACAGTAAATATAGAAATTCCATTACAACTTGGAGAACTAAGAAATCCGGAAAGAAGATTAACAAGATTTATAAATTCTGTACATGAAGCTGGACATGCAATAGTAGCTTTACATGAGACTGGTGTTTATCCAGTTAATATAGTTTCTGTCGCTACCGGAGATGGAGGATTTTGTAATACTTATGATCCAAAAAAAGAAGGAGAAATTGATAGTCGAGGAGATGTTGATTCAGAGGTTAGGATATGTCTCGCTGGTTATGAAGCTGAGAATCTAGTTTATGGAAAATATCCAGAGAAGTGTTTAATGGGTTCTGGAAATGATATTGAAAACGCATGGGATTTTTTTTCTGAGATGGCTTATAGATGTGGGTATTTTGAACCTTATTCATATACGAATCACTTAACAGAAGAAAGTACAAGTGGTATACCTTCTGGATTCTTAGATAATGAAGGTTTATTTGTCAACCACCCATATAAAAAATATAATGGATATCTTAACGAAATGGTAGCTCGTAGATTTTCAGAACTTAGACAAGATGTAGTGAATATCTTGAAAGACGAAAAAGAGTTATTAAAAGTAGTTGCATTATATCTTGGAGAAAATGGATCTATGAATTCTGATGAGTTTAGAGATTTTGTTATTAAGTATGGAAACAAGCTAACTGATAAATATGTATCATCTAAACTCGAAGAAGAAAAGAATTGGTATGAAAAAATATTAAATAAGTTTTAAAAAATTAAAGGAGCGTAGAAGCTCCTTTTTTATTATTCTTTTTGAAGAAAAATAAACCTACCCATTCATCACGAACAGGTAGGGTTTTCATAAAAATTAACACCATTTATAAAAAACTATATTTTTCTTCAATTATAAGGCTTTTGAGGTGTATAGGATGACTCAAGAACTCCAATAATTTCATATTCTATTAAAGTTTCTGGGCCATCAAAAATCGGAGGAAAACCAGGGGATTCCGCTGTACAATAAGCTATTCTCTTTTCTTTTCTTCGATTTTGTAGGATAATGTATTTCTTTTTTATCGACTGTCCGATATATTTTCTGAAGATTAGAATATCATCTTTCTTCCATTTACCTTCTTTACTATCATCTATCGGTTTTACTAAAATAATACTTCTATCCCAATTTCTCTCTGTTTTTCTAGTACCTGGATCAGAGAGAAATATTTTTTCTATTTTTATTATTCTCTCTGGGGTATACTGAGAAGTTCCTATTATAAAACCTTTTGCATCAATATCAGGTTTTATTATATAGTATAATATTATTAATACTATAATTCCAATATAAAACGCTATCATAAATCAAGTTCTTTTAAGATTGGTTCAACGAATTCTTTATACTGTGGATAATATTTCTCGAGAGTTTGTCTAGCATTGAGTGGTTTGTCAGGTTTTGTTATTCTTGCACATTCCCAATCAATTACAGCTTCTACCCAATCTATTTCTCTTGGAGATTTTAATTGTTTTATCCAATCCTTTCCGGTAGTATATGTAGGATGGTGTTTATTTATCCTCTGATGAAATTGATTTATAATTCTTTCGCCTAGGAATGGAAAGAATATAAATAGTATCAATTTATCCCAATCATGAAACCAGTGTGAATGATATCCAAGAAGTTTTTTCTCTGTTTTCATAAATGCAATCCAATGTTTCCAAGTATAGGGGATATGGTTATAACAATCTCTAACGTTTTTAATTATCTGTTTCATATAATTCATGTTTTTTATAATAAGCCCGTTTAAGTTCTCCAACTACATATATATTAGGAGAGACACATTTATTTTCCGGCCGAGTACAAGATTCATCATAAATCTCAGGGTACATATCAAGAATAAATCTAACTACTCCCTGAGATCTTGATCTTCCAGCCTTACAATGAACATATATGTCTTTTCCTAGATTCGACTCTATAAAATCTACTACTTCGGCTGCCTGTTCTTGAGTTATTCCTAAAAATTTATGACCTTTCCATTCTATTTCTTGAGAAGGTATATCATCAAACTCTAGATTTAATACAACCGAGGAATTATCTTTCTTAAACCAATGTAATTCATCCTCTTCTAAATAATATTTTTGACATTCAGGAGTCCCAATGATAGATATAAAACAACTATTACTCGGAAGATTATCATCATTCCACCCACAAGAACTGCACATCATATCAAATTCTGTATGACTGTAACAATATAGTTTTGGTTTTTTCATTTTTTAATAGGAAGATAAATAATAAGATCTGATCTAACTAAGGACTTTCCAGAGGTTATTGCTTCTTGAGAAAGAACTTTTTGAAGGGATTCTGAATAATATCCAGATATTGTCTTATAAAATATATAAGTCTTAGGAATTTCTTCCGAATTTTTTAAATTCTCACCTAAATTAATCCAATCTTCTTCTGTAGCTTCTGGATATACTGTTTTATTCAATGGAACTGTTCTAAATCCATAATAATTCCAATATTCATTAAAGATTTTTCCCAAGTCTAAAATTTTTTCAGAAACTTTTATATTACCACCAGAAAAATCAAACTTATAAGATAAATATTTGTCTGAAATATTCTTTGTCCTGATATAACTACTATAGGTATATCCTGAATTATCATTGTAGTATTGAATATATGATTTATAGAAATTAATAGTTTTTCCAAGATCATCTATATAAACATGACATTTCTTCTCAGCAGCTTCATGATCATTCTTTAATCGACTCTCTAAGGCTGAATCTTGACGATAAAATTCTTCAATAAATCCTATAGGGCTATTCCAGAATTTCCAAGAATAAGCTGTCATTTCAAAACGATCCATGATTTCTTTAATCTCTCCATCTGATAATACCCTAGGACAAACTTCGAATTCTACACTTTTAATACTTTCAGTGAATACAAAATCCTCTTTTTCTATACTCCCTGGATCATAAAATAAAAGTTTAGTTTCATATTTCTTCCCTAGTTCTTTTCCAAACTTAGCTTCTCCAATAAATATTGCTTTCCTTTCTTCATAGTTTTTAGAAATTCCTGAATATTTCCAAGGTAGTTTTTTAAGTTTGTATAAAGATCCAGGTTTAAGTTCAGCGGGTTTAAGATCTTTTGTTATTACTTCTCGTTTCTTCATTATCTCAGAAGAAATTCTATATTCCTCTGTATTAATCGGAAGGAGAACTAATTCTGTCCCTATCCAAGAATAAACACATTTTCCGATTATTTTCTTTCCAGCCAAGCTATCACAATAATCTAATATCCATAAGAAATTATCAATTCCTATTTCAATCTCAAACCCCCTTGGATCCCAAATTCTACAATAAGCTTGTCTATAATTCCAACCTACTTTTCCACCACCAACAGAACGATTCACTATAAAACCTTCCATCGGAACATTCTCAAATTCATCATCTTTGATTTTATGATCTCTCCAAGAATTCCAAGATTTTTCTTTTTTCAAAATCCCTGTCGAAGAGTCTGTGTAAGTAATGAATCCAAGTTTTTTAGTATAACAGTCAGATCTCTCTTGATATCCGACGTTAATTTTCTTTGGAATAATAAAATTTTCGCTATTTACCATAATATATAAAATTAAATTTTCATTGCAAATATAAGGGATTGACAACCTTATTTATGTAAAACTAAAATTTAAATAGAAAATTATGAAAAAGAAAATTAGAGAAATCGTAAGAGAAGAAATAAAAGCAACAATATTATTTTATTTAATTCCAGTTGATTTAGTTGCTTTCTTTTCATTAAATAGTGAAATAAAAAATATAAAGATTACTCTTGCTATCTTAATAGTATTTTCTTTAGCGGTATTGACTTATTATGTTCTTTGGAGAGTTATAGAATATCTCGAAGAGAAGGAAAAAAGAGAACCCTGAAAGCCTTATAAATGATAATAAATAATAAATGAATGAAAAAGAAAACAAAAGATAGATTGATTTTTGGATTAAAAATCATAACAGTATTATCTCTTGGTGTTGCAGCAGGATATGCAATATACCGAAGAAGAGATAAAGCTTATAATTCACTCCCAGACAGTAAATTTGTTGGGAATATGATGAAAGGCAAGAGAACTGAACTAAATGTACCAGTTCCAGGTGTCTATGAATTCAAAAATGAAAATCATAATAAAGGTTACTATAATGTATTTAAGAATGGACCTTGGAATGTAGTAGTGCCAGGGTATCAGAAAAAAGACCTTGTGACTCCCGCGCCGAATCAACCTAAGAAAGTAAGAGTTAGTTCGGGAGGAGGTAGCACATATTTTCACGTAACACAAAAGCTATCCAGATCGGGAGCTAAATTGTACGGCGCGAAATCTATAAGAGGTTATTATATTCTTAAATATGAAAGTTAATATATACTATACATTAAGAGATTGGAGAAAATCCAGTCTCTTTTTTATCTTTCCTCCAAATCGATGAAAAGTGATCTCTCGACCCGTGACTTCCTTATTTATGCAAAGGGGATTCGTGTTGTGTGGGTTCCCAATTTATTTCTAAAACAAATAGTAAATATGGAAAAAATAGTAGAATATGAAGGTACTAAGAATCATTATATAGTACTTCAAGAAAATGCGATAATGAAAAATCCAGAAACAAGAGAATGGGAAAACTGTATTATCTATCAAGAGTATAAACACTGTACTCCTGAAGGTTATGTAGAAGTTCCTGAGAGTGAAAGAAAAATATTTGTAAGAGAAAAGAAAGATTTTTTAAGAAAATTTACGTTATGTTTAGATTTATAACTATGTATTATGGATGTTCTGGTACATTTAAAGCAACAACCATAGAATCAATATTAACAAGATGCCCTGGACTGTATAATGTTATGTGGTCTGATATTAAACCTTGGAAACGTTGGGAAAATATCTTAGGAACACAGCAAGATGATCGAAATTATGCTATTCTTCATCTTTGTAACTTGAGGAATGCTATAAAAAATAACTGGCCTCCTGGAGTGAATAACCTCTTAGTAGAAAGGGGAGTATCCGATATGCTTTATTATTACTACAAGAATAATAGAGAAATCGGTGAAAATTCGAAATGGATTAAGGATGTAGTTCATGAAGAAGATATCTTATGTGAGCAAAATTCGTACTATACACCAAGGAGAATATTATTAGTTCAGAAAGATTTTGATTTTGTTAGAGATGTTATTCTTAGAGAACCTACCCGAGCAAAAGAATTTCCAGGAGGGGTTCAAGAATATATGGAACATCAAGATGCATATGTTGAATTTACACAAAAGTATAATAAAATTGATGAAGTTATTAATATTAAAGATGCAGAAAAATATGTAAATGACTTGGGATTTGAATTTGATCCTAGTAAGAAATAAAAAACAAAGAAAAATAAAAACATATGAGTGAAGATGTAAATACAGTATCAGATTTACTAGTTGCTAAAAGGAATGGTAAATCTGAAAAATTTAATTCTGAAAAAATAGAAAAAGCAATTCTTAATGCAATGAAATCTAGTGGTATTAAAAGTCCAAAAGTAGCTTTTAATATCTCTAAAGAAATTGAAGAAGAATTAAAAGAAAAAGGTTCATGTACTATTGATGAGATTGAAAATTTAGTATATGACAAGTTAATAAAGAAAGGACATAAGTTAACTGCAAAAGCTTATGAAGGATATCGAAGTGTTAGAGAATTTCAACGACAATCTAATACTATCGATGAACAAATAAATGAATTATTAGCAGGGGATAGTGAATATTGGAAGTCTGAAAATTCTAATAAAGATTCTATGCTCTTAACAGTTCAGAGAGACTATATGGCTGGAATTGTTAGTATAGATATGGCTAGACGAAAAATATTCCCTCCTGAAATTATCCAAGCTCATGATGAAGGCCTGATTCACATACACGATCTTGACTATATAGGCCAACTTGCGATGAATAATTGCTGTTTGATTAATCTTGAGGACATGCTTCAAAATGGAACATGTATAAATAAGACAAAAATATTTAAACCTCATAAATTAATTACAGCTACTACAATTGCAACGCAGATAATTACTGCAGTATCATCTTCACAATATGGAGGATGTACAATAACATTAACACATCTAGCACCTTTTGTAAGAGATAGTTATAATGGTTATCTGAAAAAATATAAAGATGCTGGATTAGATGAAGAACTTAGCGAGAAATTAGCAACTATTGATTTGAAAAAAGAAGTTAAAGACTCAGTTCAAACTTTTAATTATCAAATTAATAGTATGACAAACACAAATGGTCGAATTTTACTGGCCCGGGAAAGTAGTAATATTTTTCAATGTAGAGAGTGAACTAAGAAATCTTAGGTGTAAAATTTACGTAAATAATACGGAACTATAGGAAATGATAGTTTAAAATTTTGCTAACAGGGAAAGATTAAAATCTAATCCTGTGCCAAGCTAGAAAATGAATAAGTTTCTAGAAGGTCAAACGACTATCCGAAAGGAGTAGGTTTAAGGCGAAATTCCTTATTCCGAAGCGCTCTCCAACCATTTAATAGTGGTTGATGATATAGTCTAATTCGGGGGAAATGCAGTCCCCATTTTTAACAGTATTTATGTATCTAGGCGAAACTTCAGAATATAAAGAAGAATTAGCCATGTTAATTCAAGAATTCCTAGAACAACGTATCCAAGGAATGCCTAATGAAGATGGAGTATTTGTAACTCCTGCATTTCCTAAATTGATATATGCTCTTGAGGAAGATAATATACATGAAAATAGTAAATATTGGTATCTTACTAAACTCGCTGCTAAGTGTTCAGCTAAACGATTAGTTCCTGATTATATTTCTGAAAAGAAAATGAAGGAACTTAAAGAAGGAAACTGTTTCCCGAGCATGGGATGTCGCAGTTTCTTATCACCTTGGAAAGATGAAAATGGAAATTATAAATTCTATGGTCGTCTAAATCAAGGTGTTGTAACAGTATCACTTCCTGATGCAGGATTATCTGCAGAAGGAGATATTGATAAGTTCTGGGAAATTCTAGATGAACGTTTGGAATTATGTCATAAAGCATTACAAATTAGACATAAACGTTTACTTGGAATTAAATCAGATGTAGCTCCTATATTATGGCAACATGGAGCTTTTGCAAGATTAAAACCAGGAGAAGTGATTGATCCATTATTATTTGGTGGGTATAGTACAATTTCTCTAGGTTATGCTGGTTTATATGAGTGCGTTATGGCATTAACTGGGGAATCTCATACAAAACATATCGATCTTGCAAAACAAATTATGCAAAGATTAAATGATGCTTGTAATAAGTGGAAATCTGAGGAGAATGGTCTTGGATATAGTGTATACGGATCTCCAATTGAAAGTACAACTTATAAATTTGCAAAGTGTCTTAAGAATAGATTCGGAGTTATACCGAACATAACTGATGAATCTTATATTACTAACAGTTATCATATTAATGTAAAAGAAGAAATTAATCCTCTTGATAAGTTAAAATTTGAGGCAGAACTTCAACCATATAGTTCTGGTGGTATGATATCTTACATAGAGTCTGCAGATATCAGTACTAACATCGAAGCAGTTTTAGAAGTTATAAAGTTCATCTATGATAATATTTCTTATGCAGAGTTAAATACAAAATCAGATTATTGTTCTAACTGTGGATATGATGGTGAGATAGAAATTATAGATGAGGATAATAAATTGTCTTGGAGGTGTCCTCAATGTGGCTGTGAAGATCAACACAAACTTCATGTATCTAGACGTACGTGTGGGTTAAATTTAGCTCACGTTAAATTATTAAAATTGCCGGAAAGATATTAATATAAATCGGCATCAAGTAAAAATAAACTTGTTCAACGACTAAGTATAATAATTAATAAAAATTTTATTAAAAGATATAGTCTTAAACTATATAAATAATATAGTAATTATTGATATTGGTTCCAATTTTTGGAATCAAGGGCGTACAGCCGAGATACGAGATAGATACACTCATCTAGATGATCATGAATTATAAAATCCCTGAAAACTATGAGATACGCAACTATTAGAAAAATAGATATATCTAATGGACCTTACATTGGAGTTTCATTATTTTTACAAGGATGTTTATTCCATTGTAAGAATTGTTTTAATCAAGTAGCTTGGCCTTTGGATGGAGGAAAAGAATTTACTGAGAAAGAAAAAAAAGAATTTTTTGAATTAATAGAAGGAGTAAAGAGAGTTTCTATTTTAGGTGGAGAACCTTTACTTCAAGCTACAGAACTTAGTGAATTATTAAAAGAAATAAAGGAAACTTGGCCAGAAAAAGAGATTTGGTTATGGACTGGATTTTATATTTCTGAATTAACTGAAGAACAAATGAAAGTTATTAATTTGTGTGATTATATAGTTGATGGAAGATATATAGATGAATTAAAAGATAGAAAACTTAGATTTAGAGGATCTTCTAATCAAACTATATGGCATAATATTAATGGTGAATTAGTAAAAAGTAAGTATAATGATGAAAGACTTGATTAAATAATAAAAAGACCTTAGGGAAAAATCCTTAAGGTCTTTATTTTACTCTCTGACAGACCTTCTTTCCTTATTATTGAATATAAAATAATTAATCAAGATGAGTAAAATAATAATTGTTCCAGACGTTCATGGTAGGACGTTTTGGAGGCTAGCGAAAGAAAAGATTAATGAAGTAGATCAAGTTGTATTTCTAGGAGATTATCTAGACCCATATCCAGTCGAGGGTATTTCACCAAAGAAGGCAATAGAAGAATTAAAGAAGATAATAGACTTCAAAAAAGAATTCCTAGAGAAGGTTATTTTGTTAATAGGGAATCATGATTATCACTATATGAATCTATTAAAAGAAATACTTCCTTGTAGTAGATATGACTTTAGGAATGCACAAAAAATCGAACAGATATTTAATGATAATCAAGAATTATTTCAAGTATTATACAAAGAAGGAAAGTATCTATTTTCTCATGCAGGTGTTGTAGAAGAATGGATGAAAATTACTTGTGGTTGTGAAGATCTAGATACACTTCTTAAGGAGCAACATTTGATGTATAATCACTTATGGTATATGTCAAGACTTAGAGGTGGTTACGGGTTTTATGGATCGTGTATATGGTCTGATATAAGAGAATTTGAGAATACATTTCCTGGAGTATTTCAGATTTTTGGCCATACTCAATTAGCCAAAGAATTTTTTGGACCATCTCCAGGAATAGAAGAAACATTTGCATGTTTAGATTGTAGAGAATGTTTTATATTAAATACTGAAGAACAAACAATAGAAAAGTTATGAAAATTGGAATTGATTTTGACGGAACCTGTGTTACTCATGAATATCCTAAAATCGGAAAGGATATTGGTGCAGTACCTGTTCTTAAAGAGCTAGTAGAAAAAGGTCATAAGTTAATCCTTAATACTATGAGATCAGGGAAAGAACTTGAAGATGCAGTTGAATGGTTTAAAGAGAATGATATCCCTTTGTATGGAGTTAATCAAGATCCTGGACAAAGAAGATGGACTAGTTCTCCAAAAGTACATGCAGATCTTTATATAGATGATGCTGCTCTTGGATGTCCTCTTATATATAATCCAGATTTTAGTGATAGACCTTATGTAGATTGGGAAAAAGTTAGACAAGTATTTTATGATTAAGAAACCAACAAAAGAAGAGATGTACGTAGTTAATCAGCCACGTCATCTTATGATATCAATTATATTAATGGATTATGATTACTATCCTCTTCCAGATAATATACATACTGGATTATGTAAACTTTCTGAGATTAGTGATATAGTATTCATATTCTCTGATTCCCATTTCGACAATTCTAAGATTAGTAAAGAAAAGATAACAACTCTTTATCAGGCTTGTGCTTTTATAGATAGTTCTGGAAATTTACCGAGAACTATTTTTAAGGCTCTACAATATGATAAAGAAATATTTGGGAAGCACATTGGAATAACAATATCTAGATGTCAAGACTTACAAGAATCTACACCTAAACTTTTTGAAAATCTAGAAAAAATAAATCAGTCTAGAATTATTAAGCCAGTGTTTAAGATTCGTAGGTTATCATCAACAGAACTATATAACTTCTACTATACACCGTCTGAAGAAAAAAGGAAAAAGAAATGGAAATGTATTTTTGATGAATGTTTATATTTTTATCATAGACATATTCTGAAATCTGTTATTTTTCCATGGACTAGAGTAGAGGTTCCAGATCCAACTGATTATATAGATTGCAGGTATTGTACTTGGGGATCTAATTCTTCTATACTTTATTTCAGGAATACAACGATAGGAATATTCTTGGAAAAATTAGATGAAGAATTTATTGATACCTTTACTGATCCAGACCCTAGATATCTTCTTGCTGGATTAGTTAAGGCAAGTGGAATAGATTGTTTAGATTATAACATAGAGGATTTAGATATTGGAAAATTATGACTAAAAGATATAAACAATCAGGAAGAAACTCAGCTTATCCAGAATACATAGAAGTTTGGGAGTATGGAGTTGGATCTGTACCTGATTGGATTTCAGATAAGAGCAAAGTTACGTTTATAGATGGTCTTGGAAATGTAACTTTAGAAACTCATGATACTAGTACAGGTGGAGTAGAGATTATAGACTCTACAGGTACATCTCCTCTTATTAGGTTAGGTTCAAAAAAAGACTTAATATGTAGAGAGGTAGAAAATGAAACAAAAGTATTTGTATTGACTAGAATACAATTAGATTTATTATATAAATTAGAATTATGAAAGAATTAAAAGACAGTGAAAGAAACCTGATTAATGAAGGACTTGTAATGGTAGATTATTCTGCTGAATGGTGTGGTGGTTGCCAAGTAATTAAACCAATTGTTGAAAAATTAGCAACCGAATATGAAGGAAAAGTTAATATTTATGGATGTGATGTTGATGAATGTGCAGAACTTACATCAGAATTTTGTATAAGAAACATTCCAACACTACTATTCTTTAAAGATGGAGTACTTCAGAATCGATTAGTAGGTTCACATCCAGAAAAAACAATTAGAGAAAATCTAGATTTACTAATATCAGAATCAGGAAATGAATAAATTTGTACTTAACACATTAATTTTAGGAGATGATGACCTACATTGTAAGACAGGTGAAGTAACTTTGTCTATGATGAACCTGAGTCATACAAATTTTACTGGACCGGATCTTGATAAATTCGATTTAATTGTTTATCATGGAGAGAAAGGTTGTAAAATTTTAAAGTCCAGAGCATTTAGAACTGGAAAAGTAGGATAAAAATAAAGAGAGGATACCATTCAAATAGGTTCCTCTCAATTTTTTTTTACATCTCTCCTCGTATTTTTTATCGTCTTGAAGAGTTGATCTTTTTCTTACTAATAGAGCAATTTCTACAATTAATTCTTTTAAAGACATTCCACCTTCATATGGGAAAGCCTCATCACACCATTGTTTACTAGAATAATCCTCTTCTTCTGGTGTAACTTCATAATCTCTACAAAGTTCTGCTACTCTTTGTTGAACATACTCTTTAGTTAAGATTCTAGATTCTGGAATAAAATATGCACTACTTCCAGTCTGATCTTCATGTCCCAAAGCTAAAATTGCTTCATCTCTAAACCAATCACATTCCATAAATTCTTGTGATTCTGGCCATCTTACTAATACATAGTTTTCATTCATATTCTTTAATTTTTATTACATCTATAAGAGTTTTACCTTCAAAGCCTTATTATTGAGAAAAACAAGAAATTATGAAAAGAATAGACTGTTCATTTATGGGAATTAGTGGAGAATGTTTTATCCACATCACCCTAGAATTTGAAAACATCCCAAGAAAAGGGGATAAGGTAGTACTCAGCAGAAACATTGCAGAGTATGTAAGAGAAAATATGACAAATGATGTGGAAAATGCAGAAGAATATGCTGATATTATATCCATGTCATTAGACAAAAACACAGGGACTATGTACTTTTTTGTAGTAGAAGTAATTCATTATCCAAGAATTGATAGAGATGTGGATGATGAGGCAGTTACTAGAATTATACTTAGTGTTAATAGTCTAGATTAAAAAAAATAAAGAGAGGCCTTAATAGGTTTCTCTCTTTTTATTTTCTTCTTAGAGTTCAAGTATTCTCTTAAGTCGTTGTAAACTTCCAGGAATATCATTTTTATCTAAGCGAAATTCATCATTTTTTGCTTTTAATTCATCTCTTTGTTGTATAAATTTATTATAAGCTATTTCAAAGATTTTTATATCATAATCATGTAGTTGTCCATAAGTTTTTATACCTTCCGGAAGGTATTTATCCTGTCCACCTTTAAAATTTCTTATTGCATAAGTTGTTTTAAAGAGATCTATATAAGCATTTTTAAGAACATCTACTTCTTCTGGTGTAAACTTATCTATAACATTCATTAATTTATAAGTACCATCACCACAATCAGGCAAACCTCCTATTCCAAAAGTATCTTCTACATTTACCCACCTACCTATATTTACAGCATATCCGATAGGTGTTTCAGAATCCAATGTTAGTATCTTATTAGGATAATAACCATGAGGAGAATCACATAATCCTAGAACTTCAAAATTTATATCAACAACTTTCATAATTTTTGCGATTCTCTGGGACTTATCAAATAAATGTAATAACTCTTCAGAAAATACATACTTTCTATAAAGTTCAATTATTAATTCTCTAATCAGTTCTTCTAATTTTTTTAATTTTTTCTTAAGACCTGAGTTATCTAAAAGTTCTTTATAGGTTGATAATAAGATATCTCTCGAAATTAATTTACTTTTATCTTTATCTAGAATCATGATTTTAATATATTATAAAGTTCTATAAAATTAGTTTTTAAAGCAGTTAGAGTTAAGTTTTTATTTTCTAAGGTTTCTTCCAATTCAAATAATTTATCACATGCTCTTTTAGAGACTATTACATATTCTCTAAGTTTATTTAAAGCTTCTTTATATAATTTAGGATTTAGGTGTTTAAAACTACTCCATTCACTACTACCTTTAAATAGATTAGGAGCATGTATTAAATTCCCGTCTATTTGTTTTTCAATTCTTATTCCTTTAGAATAATAATAAAGATTATCTCCCCAACTTAAACATTTTATACCTTCATCAGGAAACTCTTTTCCCAATACTCCATCACCTGTAAAATCAAATAATTGAATATTACTTAGATAATCTTGATACTTCAATGTAAACTCTTTTTCTTCTGGAGTTAAACATTCTAAGATCGCATCAAAAATAAAATCTACTAATTCATTATGTAGTTTTTTACTTTCATCAAACTCTTTAATATACAATTTTTTTACTTCATTAATTATTATTTCTCTCTGACTTCTAGTTAATGCCATAATCGTTTTATTTTTTACATTACTACATTAATAAGGATTTTGCTACTATAAAAGGTCCTAAATCTTAATTATGTAAAACTAAAATTATATTAATATGAAAGATATTGAAAAAAGAATAGCTGAGAATATCCAAGTTCCTGAGGATATGTATTTAGAGGGATTACTTGATATAACTGGATTTTTATTTATTGAGTTAACACAATTTCTAGAAAATGAACATCGGTATATAGGTATTACTAAATCCTATATTCATACTGTTAAGTTAACTATTGAAAGGATAGATCAATCTGTTCGACCTGAAGATATAGAAATTTATGGAAGAATATTATACCTTTATAAACCATTTCTTAAGAAAGAATTCAAAAGACTTAGAAATAAAAAGTTAACTGCAGGGGATTCTGTTATAGTAATTATTAATAAAATCATAGAAATAATAGTTCAAGAAAAGAAACAAGATTTTAGATTTCATAAAGAAGTAAGAACCCTAAGAAAAATTATATCCAAATTTTTTGAAAATATTAGGAACAAAAAGAAAGAAGATCCACTTTATTCTCTAAGTAATGCTATCAAAGAATATAAAGATAGTGGATCTGTTGGAAAATATCCTCTTGATGTATTCTCTTTTATAGATAATCAGTATATAAAAGAAGAATTAAAAGATCCAGGAGAAAGACTAAAAGAAGAAAGTGATAATAAAATAAATGAGATCTCTTTTGATAATTGATTTTCTCAGTTATAGAATAAAAAACTAGATAGAATTTTACCTCTATCTAGTTTAATTTTTATTTTATTTTTTCTTTTCCTCATCTTCGGCTTTTTCTTCCAGGGACTTTTCTTCTCCAAGTTCATACTCCATGGATTCGATATCTATCTTTCGATTTACAAAATCCTTCTTATCCTCATCTTCTATATCCACAGTATAGTAAAGCATGATATCAAACCCAAGATCTTTATACACTGGATTCGTATCTCTTGCTTGAAACATTACGTGATTATATTTTGTTGAATATGTTCCATGCAAATTACTCCTTCTCTTATAGATTGTTAAGTTTTCAGGAATAGTTACATAATGAAGCATATCAAGAGCTGTATATAAATCTACTCCAGGTTCATCGTCAATTTCATCCTTCATCGGAAATCTTAATTTATACCCTAGAAAAGTAGATGCTATTTTTACATCATATACATCTTCTTGAGTTTTTCCAAGATCATTTAGTTCCTTACTGAAAAATGCAATATTCTCGAAAATATGACCCGTAAGTTTTTTACTCAAACTCTTACGTCCATCTGTATAATCGAATAAGTCTTGCATAAACTCTGAAAAACCATTATATTTAAGTCTTCCATCAGGCCAATAAACATTATAAGATTCATAATCTCTCTTAGGAATCTCCACTGCTGCCTGAAATACTTTTTCATAAGTACGAGTTTCACCAGTCTCTTCATTTACTACTTTTGTATACGTTACTCCCTTTATTTTATAAGAAAGTATATAATATCCAACAAAGAAACGGTCAATGTTTTCATCTTCTGTACCTATAAACTCTTGATTTAAGGTATCTCCTAATTCACTAAACGTATCTTTATAATCATTTATCTTTGGATAACCAGATAGATTTTTATTATAAGCAGTTGTTGGAATTTCGAAAATAAATTCTAATTTCCTTTTTCCAAACCTAGTGTCAGATTGACTTACGTGAATGATGTTCTCGCAATCCAATAATCCCTGCTTAACTATCCTTTTTTTACCCCATCTATCTTCTTCTACTATATTGCGAATACGAATAAGATCAAGATCCCATGGATTGACCTTTCCCTTTCTATCGCCGAATTGGATAACGTTATACATTGCTAGTACTAAGTTATCACTTTCGTCATTTTCTTCGTCGACTTCGCTATATTCTTCGGAGGAATTGACAATTTCATTAGATTTCTCTCTTAATATATCTGAAGAAATTCCAAGACCTTCAAGTGCATTATCGACTTGTTTTTTCTGTTTTTCTAATTTTTTTATTTCTTTTTTTGTTTCTCTGGCTAGCAGATAACCACCAAGGGCTAATCCTAAACCAATTAGTATTAATTTTTTAGGTTTCATTTCTTTTTCTTTTCTTTTAAGTTTGTTTATTTTTCTTTTTATCCCCTTTGTCCACTGCTAATCCCACGAACCATTCCTCCTTTTTTGGGAGGTCTATTATTTCCTCCCCCCTGAGGCTTACTAATAGATCCGTTTTTAGAAAATAGTGCACTTCCTACACCTAATAATGTTACTCCTAAAATGCTAAGCATCGCAACTCCTATCATTATCTTAGAACTTTTTTCTGAATACTCAGCTGTTATTGTTTTAGTACTGTTATTATCTTTTAAAAATGTAGTACTTGTTTTCTGTACACCAAGCAACGAACCAATATTTATCATATTTTTATCTTTTTGAATTAATTTTTCTAATTTTCTTTGTTTGAAAGTCTCCAATAAGTGAAGCTCCGAATCCTATTACGTATATAAGAGCTATAATTTGACTACCTATCTTTATACCACGGAGACATACATTAGCTACTGAGTAACTCCCCATCGCTATTTTTTCTCTTTTTTTAATGTCCATTTTTCTTTTAAGTTTTATTGTTAATATTTAAGTTTATAATTCTTTATTTAACGCAGTCAGCTTAATATGCTATTTATAGATGCTGACTCATCTGTCTTGTTTAATATCTCTTTATAAGAAGGGAACTGGAGGACCTCCAGAACCCTCCCCTGAGATAACAATAAACAAGAATTATGTTTTTGTTCTATTTCTACTTCTTTTTCTTCATCATCTTCTATTTTCATCATTGTGTTTTTCATAACCTAAATAAAGAAAAAGAGTATAGAAGCAATTCAATACCTCTATACTCTAAACTTAAAAGAAGGAAAATTTATTTCTTTTCCTCAGCGGGAATTTCTTCGACTTCTTCAATACCGTCACCAGTGATCTTCTTTTTGACGTCTCCAATCAATTTTTCACAGTAACCGTACTTCTGTTCTAGCTTAACTGCTGCTATTCCGGTTCCAAATCCTACTGCAAGATATAAAAAATTTGTCAATTTCATTTTCTTATCCTCCTTCTTATAAGTTAACATTATTTACTCTTTGGTGGCTGTTTAAACTTCTGTAACCACCGTTTTTGTAACCATTGCCTCCATTTGTAGGGGCTGATGTCACTTCCGGCTTTACTTCAGGAATCATATCCGATTCTCCTATACCGGTAACTGTTGTTGCAACTGATTTCTTTCTCTTTAAAAGACCTATAGCTGCATTTCCTATACCCTTGCCAGTGGATATTATTGGTTTGTGGTATTTAACTATTATTCCACCAATTACCATTCCAACGGCAACTCCTCCGATTGTGTATTTATTTCTACTAAACCAACCAGATTTTTTTTCTTTTTTAGTTTCTTCTTTTTCCATAATTCTTGTTCTTTAGAAAAATAATTTGTTAATATTTTTGTTATCTTATCTCTTATAAGGCTTTTACCGTTTTCTAAACCATTCGATTTTTAACGGCGAAAAATTAATGATCAAAATTCATTATTTTCTTTGTTTTTGTATAGTTGTATTTGTGTATGAATTTTGATCTTAAAGAATTTATTTTCTCATATATAAGAATTTAACGTCTTTTCAAACCCATCGTTTTTCTACCCTACAAAGAATTTATCTACTCCATGTTTATCTATAACCTTTAATATTATAGTTATAATAAGTTTATCAGTTATAGATCTAGTTTCGAATTCTTCTCTGGAAATATCACTACGATAATCTCTCATTATATCTGCATTCTTGAGGTTATATTTTCCGATGTGATATTCTTTTTTAGAGAGACTTTCAATAGTCATAGGATTATCAACTGTAGTAATATCAAGACCACGTTTATCTAGAAATTTATCATACAATAGATCTGATAATCGTTTAATTCCTATCTTCTTACAAGCTATATCAGGAAGTTTATTATTCTGAACAAATAGTACTCTATCTCTATCAGAACACTTCCAAGTCTTATCTGATAAACTAAGATAATATCCTTGAGCTAACCAATCCCTCTCTTCTATATATTTCATGGTTGTCTGTAAATCTCCTGCTAATTCTACTACATTTCTAAAAGGCAATGCAATCGGAATTAGGATATCAATAACTCCAGGAAGATGACTAGATAATATTACTTTCATAGTTCAATATCTAAGAAATACTTATAATCATTTCCAATCTTAACAAATAATCCTGAAACTAACTCTGGAAATCTAGTTTGAAGAGTTCTCAAGATACACATATAAGTTTCGGCCGTTTCATTGTAGAGTATTTTCTTTGTACCATCTTCAAAAGCAACGTATAAGTGAGAAACCTTAAAAACATTTCTCGTTGCTTTATCAATCTGGTACATAACGTTTATCTCTACATCTTCGGCCGTTATAGAATCTTTCATAATACTTCTAATATGATATAAATCCTCTCCATATTTTGTAACATCCGGATTTTCTTCTAGTTTGTAAAGTTTATTTCGTCCTCCTGTTGTTACTATGTAAGGAATATGCTCTACTGTACTAACTTCATATTGAACTGACTGAATCCATAATCTCTCTGTAAATTCAAAAGTAAGTTCCGTAATCCTGCTCTGCTTAATAAAAAAGCTATTTATTATATTCTCCATAATTATTTATTTTTATTCATTTATTAGAGTTTTAAGTGAAAAATAATTAAATATTTTTATATATTTCATTGATTAATTATCCTTTCTTTTTAATAATCTCTAATCCATTAACCCTCTTATCGGGAAAATTAATCGTACACTTCTTAACCTCAAAATAATTCTCTAAATCTGTTGCTTTAGCTTTTCTATCATAACTAATAGAATCATAAATATTTGTTAACTTTGTCTTTATATCAACTAATGATAACTTATCACCTTCTTTAAATTCTAAATACATAGATTTTTCTAGTAAATCCTGACTAAATGTTACTATATTCAATTCTTTTTTAATAAAAGTTTTACTATAACTTAATGCTCTCAATCTATCTGGACCTAGAGTGGTGTAATAAGACTTAATTTCATCAGAATCAGCTATTTGTCCAAGAACTATATCAATTGCATCACTAGATAATCCATATTCACATAATAACTTAAGCTTATCTTTCATTGTATTTAAACTAATATATATTCTAAGAAATTCTGATACCTCTTGATTTACCATATCATCCCTAGTTAATGTATTATGTACTGTACTAAATACACTAAACCTATCTTTATAATCTATTTGTTGAATCTTAAATGCTCTAATCTCATTTACTAAAACAAGGTTATTAAGAACTGGTTTAAGTATTATATTTCCGTCTTGTGTTTGAATTTTATTTACTGCTACATAATCATCTTTATAATTCTTAAACCTAGCAAGATCTTGATAACTTTTTGCCAATGTAAATTTGGTATCACTTGGAGCTGAATCAAAAGATCTAAGTAAATCATTAGTAGATTTCTTTTTTTCTTCTATAATTTTCTTAAAATCTTCTCCAGACATTCTTCTATAATTTGCTGTACTTCTATAATAGAACGTAGCTTCATTTTTCCAAGGATTTTCAAATAAACGTTGACGTCCCAGTATCTGAGGTAAATCTTCAGAGATATCTACCGCCAAACTATCTATATTAGAATCTGAAAATATAAATGATCTAGCACATAAACTATAAAAATCAGCGCCTAAGTAAACGGTTCTAGTACAAAACGTGAACATTTTAGGCTTTTCTCCTTTTAGTGGAACGTCTCCTATTGTAAAACCTTTCCCTAATCTTTTTTGAATTTTCTTCTTGTTATCTTCCGTATCTGAACATAATATATTACATTGTTCAGGTGTTAGGTTATTTTTCTTGATTATACTAGTAATATGATTAACACTATTTACATAAAGCACTGCCTCATCTGATATTACTCTAGTAGGTATACCGTTTCTTAGGACTACTATTTCCTCAAAATTTCCTGAAAGATAGGATTGAATAATTTCAGACATTTTCTCTCCAGAAGAACGCATTAAGAATACATCTAATTTTGGTTTGATTACTCTACTAGAATCTTCTATCTCCCAATCTAATTCATAATAAGGTAAATCTTTAAATTCATCTAACATCTCTAGGTACTCATCCATCATAGGAGTTGCACTAACGAAGTATGCAGTTGGAGATTGTTTAAGATACTCTAGGAATTTAAGTTCAGTATCTGATTTAAATCTAGAATCATGAAGAATACTTTGAAATTCATCCACTACTGTATAAAAATTCTGAAATCTATTTAATTTCTCTAAAATATCTTTTACAATTCTATATGAATCATAAGTTACAAGAATTTTACAAGGTAATCCATTGATAGATCTAGACATACAATACTCTTCTATTTCACGATATAATCTCTTATATATCTCTGAATTTTTTGTTGTTTCAATATTATCCTCGGAAACATTATTTTTATCTACTTTTGATAAATCTTTATCTATATTAGACTCTTTATCCATCTCATTTACTACTAAATAAATATCAAACTTATGTTGATTCTTTTTATTCTTAAGTAACATCTTTCTAGGACTACATAGAATAATATTTTCATTACTTCTAATACAATATTCTGTAAATCCACAACCAGGTAATTGTTTATTTATTATACATTTATTTGGAAATTTACTAAAATTAAATTCATTCCATTCTGAAATAAATCTAATACCTCTGGGAACTATTACTTTTTCCCTATACATTTTATTATTCATATTATTTATTTTTTTTATTATTACAAATTAATCGTTACAAAACTCAATACAGAGTTCGGTTATATAAAATTGAAGACTAAGGATACCTTAACTTCATTTATTAGAGTTTGAAAGGATAAGAAGAGCAAAATGCATACTTTATATAGTTTTTGACATACAAACATTATAAAGATATATTTAGTTAAAAAATTATGCATAGTAGTGGTTCTTCTATAAGAGCGAACATAGTGAGAGGCTTCGCCTCCCGTTAGGGAAAGGCGTAAAAGCCGTCTCTTATAGGAGGTTCACGATAGATTAAAATTTAAACCTAATATTATATTCATACTTATCGTGAACCTTAAAAAGATATCGTCCATAACGCTCTTTACCTCGTTTGCACTCGGAAGAGCTAGGACTAGATACTTTTTAAGAACCACTATCTCTCCTTTCAATCCTTCTTTAAAAATCCTAATATCTCTTTATTCAATTCTTATTCTATATTATCTTTTTATTTTCTATTTATACTTCCTATAGGTTTTCTCAATATATTCTCTTGTTCAATCCAGGTTCCTTAGTCCTCAAGAGAATATTTCGAACCCTATAATCCTTATTAATGATCAAGAATTTTTATTGTGTAGTTCTTGATCTCATTATAAAAGAAATATTAATTTATTATAAGAAAAAATTATTATGAGTAAGTATTATTTTTTAGAGACAGTATTAGTTAAAGGAAATTTGAAAGTAAAAGCACTCCCTGGACAAAAATTGAAGGATGGTTCTAATGTATCTACAAGTCTTTATGTACAATGCCCTAAGAAGATAAGAGATGTTTATTCAGAAGGTACTATATTTATCTCAACTTCTCTTAATCTTAGTTCTTCAGGTGGAAAGTTTTATACACAAAAGGGATTTCAAAGATTAACATATAAAGATGAAGAAGCTAAAAAAGAATATAAAACTCTGACTGGAATTGATTTCGTAGATCCCTTAAAGAAAGATACAATTCTCGAAACAATTCTTAAAGATGCATCACTAATTTCTCCAAGTTCTACAAAGGATGGATTTTATATGACCCCTGATAATTGGAGAATTTTAGTAAGAAATATAAAAAAACATGTTAATACGATGATTATAGGGCCTACAGGTTCTGGAAAGACAAGTTGCGTAAAAGAAGTTTGTTCTAGAATGGGTATACCTCTTCATGTGTTTGATATGGGTTCTATGATTGATCCTATTTCAAATTTACTTGGAGTTCATCGCTTAGAAGATGGAAAAAGTATATTTGATTATGCTAAGTTCACTAAAGTAATTCAAGAACCATGTGTAATTCTCTTAGATGAATTAAATCGTTCCTCTCTTGGAGCTAATAATGTATTGTTTCCTTGTTTAGATGATAGACGGGAATTAAATGTTGAGATAGCTTGTGGAAAAGGAGTTAGAAGTATCAAAATTCATCCAGAGGTAACATTTATTGCAACAGCTAATATAGGTTCTGAATATACTGGAACTAATATGATAGACCGAGCACTTCTTAATCGATTTTTTCCTCTTGAACTTAATATTATACCAGATACAGAAGAAGTAAATGTTTTGGTTAATAGAACGGGAATTGATGAAGAAGTAGCTAGATCAATTGTGAAGATAGCGAATAATATTAGATCACTCTCAAAGAAACAGGAGATCTCAACTTCTATATCAATTCGAGAAACACTAATGATCTCAGAGTTAGTATCAGATGGTTGGAGTGTGAAAAGTGCTATGGAAATGGTATATCTTCCAATCTATGAAGGAACTAATTTGGAAGGAGAAAGAAGTACAGTATATAAAACAATATTATCTTATTAATAGACTATGAGTAAACATTTTTCAACCTCATATTATCCTTGGTGGAAAAGAAAGGATTATGATGATTACTATGATGACGAAGATGATGGTAGATGGGGTAGGAGTATATTTAGAAAATCCTATAAATCATCTGTCGGAAATTCTGGAGAGCTAAGTAGAACTATAAATAGAAGCTCTTGGTATGGAGAAAGTTATTATTCATATTCATCTGTTGGAAAGGAAGAGGATGCACAATTATCTAAGTTAATTGAAAAGGCTTATAGTTCTGTAAAAGATATGATAACTATAATGGATTTTCCTTTCCTGATTAGAGTAAATTTGAATGAGGGTAGTGATGAAAGTAGTTCGTATTCAGATTATTTTTCAGAAGAGAAGAGAGATAATTCCGAAAGAAGAATAGCAGTCCCTTCTAAGATATTTGACTCCACCGAAGATAATGAAACAAAAATAAATGCCTTCTGTGGATTTGGTCTTCATGAGGCTGCACACTTAAGATATACCTACTTAAGAGTTTATTTGAATTTTCTTAGTTTTATAAGTGGAAAATATACTTTTGAAGAAGGAGAGATTATTAAAATTTTCATAAATCTTCTTGAGGATAATAGAGTTGAGGATTTATTACTAACAGAACGACCGGGATTTCAAGATTTTATTGATTGTGCAAAAAGTTATAATTCCAAGACTCTAGAGGAAAAACTTAATATAATGAGGGAGAGGAAGTTGATTCTTTTCTTTAAAACATTAATAGGAATACTTAGATTTCCTGGATTAATAGAAGAGGAGGTTCTTGAGGAGTATTCTGAGGTATACAAAGAAGTTCAAGAAAAGATAACTCCATATCCAGAAAATCTTAAAGATATTTGTAGTGTTTCTGAAAGTATATTTAAGATAATTAAGGAGAAGAAATTATCTGATATAGATCCGGCGGAATTAAAAAAAATATTATTCTTAATTAATGATACTGAATCTATAACTAGTATAATGTATGGAGTTGACTTAGATTCTGGAAGAAAGATAGATAAGTCTAAAGTATCTAGGCTATTATCATCAAAGGATAGTCTAACAATGAAAATCTTAGAGGGAACAGTAGAACGTGGTGATTCTGATAAGGTATTCTTTGAAAAACCAAAAGGGGATAGGAATGATTATTTACGTGATGTGAGAGCAGTTCAAAAATATGTTCCTAGATTAAAAAAGATATTGACAGGAACAGATAAGAACTATGATTTTAATATCCAAGGTTGTAGGTCTGGAATTTTAGATACGACAAAACTTGCAGAAGCGTATCAAGGAGTTCCACAAGTTTACCTAAGACAGGGACATGTTAGAACCAATAAATCAACTATATGTGTTCTTATTGATGAGTCTGGATCTATGGGTGGAAGAAAGGAAATCCTAGCAAGACAGGCTGCAATACTTCTAAATGAAACCTTCGGAAAAAGTTTGGGAGTTGATTTATATATTTATGGACATACTGCAGATATTGGTTCAGTCGGATATATAAATCTGAGTGTGTATCGAGAAGGAAATCATTATAATCCTAAGTTTTCATTATCTAAGAGTTATGCAAAATCCCAAAATCGAGATGGAGATGCAATTCTAGAAGTAGCAAAGAGAGTTAGAAAGTTCACAAAAGAAGATTGTATTATGTTTGTGATATCTGATGGTAGTCCTTGTGCAAATGGGTATGGAGGAATTTCAGCAATAAAAGATACTGCCGCAAAAGTAAAGGAAGCAGAAAAACTTGGATTCGGAATAATTCAGATTAGTATAGATGCTGTTTACGGTGTTGAAGATATGTTTGATACTTATATAGATATCGGATATAACTTAGAGGAAATGCCGAAACTTCTTAATGAAATAGTGAAAACTAAAGTAATAAAAACAAAACATACTACAGTAAGTTAAGATGGATTATGAAGATAAGGTAATATATAATACTATAAGTCTAAGAGGTTTAGTTCTTCATACATTTATAGCATTTACTTCGAAACTTCCTATAGATAATTTATCAAACTTTGTAATTTCTTATTATATCCCAGAAGTAGTTGATTTTATTAATAACTCTGGAATAAAAAGAGGAACTATGACTGTTGATAAGTTTAAAGATTTATATGGAATTAAGATCGATTATATAAGTATCTTCACTTTTAGAGATATACTTAGATTTCAACTTCAGGAAACTCGTACTCGGCTTGATCTGATCTATTATTTAGTTCAGATTCAAGAGAATATAGAAGCTGACTTAAGTAGATTTAATTTAGCTGATGAACTATATATTTATTTGTATAGTCGTTTTCAGAGAGCTTTAAAGCCTTATACATGAGAGAAAATAAATAATGTAAAACAATACTCCTTAAGCAATAATAAAAAGCTTAAGGAGTTTAAATTTTTAAGAATATGAAAATAAGTAAATTAAAACATGATTCTTATAGAGTAGAAATTAATTTTGGAATTGGAACACAGAAAGAAATGACGAGGTGGTTTACTACTAAGTTTGTAAAGAATCATAAAATGGAAATTCCGGTAAAGAAAAATTCAAGAGCAGAAGAACTTATAGAAACAATAAGTTCAACATCCGGAACATCTACTTATAGAATTATTAATAAAACAACAGGATTCGATCAAGTAGTAGTAATAGTAAACATTGACTCTAGAAGAAATAGACCTTTTATTGCCAAAAAGGATTATAAAAGTTTGGTTAAGAATATCAAAACTACATTTTATCACAAAACAAGACATGCCGTAGATCAGATAGTTAAGTTAAGAAATCTGAGTTATGAAGATTTTGAAAATACAGCTATGTTACAGGCTTGGATAAATGTAGAATTCGAAGAAACTTTAATGGATTATATTACAGAAGGTGAATTAGAAGAGGTTATTTCGGAGAGTGTGAAAAAGAGATAGGAAATAAAATCCTATCTCTTATTTTTCTTTTACTTTAAACGTTCCTTTAAGTCAAGATGGTAAAACTGTTTCAACCTATATAGTACAATTTGATGATATGACTTATGAATTTGGAACTAATACTACTATAACTTCAGGGGAATATACTGGAGAGACTCTTGGATCCACATGGACATTGCGGGTTAGTGAAGGTGATAAAATATCAGGAATAATTGAAATTGAAAATACAGGAAATTCAACAAAGGGTTATTTATTTTATATAGATAATTATCTTGATAATCAGAAAACACTTACTCCAGGACAAGTAGTTTCTGAAACATTTTCTTTCTCAGATATTAAAAGTCATCATACTATGACTTTACAAGAAGCTTAATATGGAACACTAACATTTATATTAATAGTATTTCCACTTAAATATCCAGAATATGGAGATATATTTACTGTTTTTGTAGGTTCTCCATAAAGATGTCCCTCTATATTAAAATTACCTATTGGTATTTGTTCTGTAGTTTCTTGACCTACAAAAACTCCGTTTAGAGTAAGCCATTGGATACTATTATTACTTCCGTCTTTTATAGTAATTTCAATATCCCATGTATCAGGGGTATTAACACTAGCTACAACAAAATGTAAATTTCCTAATCTTACACTCTGATTTAAAGGAACGTTTATCTAAGTGAACTGAAATTCTTATATATGTATAAAGGAAGCTGGAAATCCTATAAACCAGTAGTATAATAATATTTTATAATTATTTTCATGAATTTTAATATGTGTAGAAGAATTACCTTAATCGATCAAAACGAAACAAAGGATTATACTAGGTATTATGGTTCTAACCTTGGAAATGAAATCTATACTCTTCAAGGATTAGAATCAATGCCTAAGTATGAAAAAGAGAGAATACTAAAAATTGGTAATAACGATGCAGTTCTTTTAGTTGGAGCAGAACCATTTAAGTATCTCCAAGAATATTATCATTTTGGAATACGTAATGAAAATTACTTTGATTGTTCTAAATTGAGGAGATTAAGTATAGAAGGAGGTGCATTTGTAAAATGTATTTCAGGATTTCCAGAAGATTCAGTTATCCAAGATTTTATGAGCCCAGAATTTACAACTCATAGAGATTTTTCATGGTTTAGACATAAAGTATTACATACATATCAGGAAACATTAAAGTTTCTTGAATGGATTAAGTGTTTGCCATTAAATGAACCTCTAGGATTTGACTATGAAGCTTCTGGTATGCCATTAGATAAGTGGTTTGAAATATCAGGTGCTTCTTTATGTAATAATTTATTTGGAGCATTTATATCTTTTACAGATTTAAGAAGATATTCTATCAAAGAAGAATATGAGCATACATTAGAAATATTTAGAGAAATACTTGAAACTAGAATGAATAATATTTGGGTATTTAACCAACAATATGAATTTCAAGTATCTCATCGAATGCTTAAGTTTGTGGATTTATATAATCTTTGTGATGCAGGAATTATTAATGTTTTAGATGGAAATCATTTAAAAAAATATTCTTTGAAATGGACAGCTCAAAATGTAATAGAAGCTACAGTTTGGGATACAGATTTCGATAGATTAGGAGATCTTTTGGATAAGATGTATTTTGATACAGTAGGAAAAACAAAAAAAGAGAGAAAAAAAGTTTTAAAAGTAACTCCAGATAATTATAAAAATACTCCAGAATGGGAAATGATATGTTCTTTATATCCAAATTATATTCAAGAATTTGAAACTTTAATATCAGAATATTTTGGTTGCCCATTTATGAATATTCCAAGTGATATTCTCGGTTATTATTGTAATCTAGATGCATTTTATACCCTTCAAATATATTTAGCAAGAAAAGATACATATTCTGAGGAAGCTTTTCAAACCTTTCTTGATAATTCTAGGTTAGGAGCAAGATTACATTCATCTGGTTTGTATATAGATGAACCATATCGTCTTAGGTATCAGAAAGAATGTCATAAAATGATGGCATGGGGAATTACTTATACAGCTACAGCTAGATGTATGATAAAAATGAAAAAACATTCTAAGTTAATGGCTGATATAAAGAAATATAATCAAACTTGTAGGATATTACTTGAAAATAATAATTTCTTTAATGGTAATTCTTTAGAGATTACAAAATTCATACTTACTAATAATATAGACTCAATGGATGCTTATGAAACGGGATTAAATGAAGGGTCTTTATTAATGACGTATGGAGAGAATTTTGCAGAAAAATTCATAGATATTGTGAAAGAATCTATGATTGAAACTAAATTTAAAGGAAAAATAGATCAAGGAATTTCCAGAAAAAAGAAAATTTTAGGTATTATTTCAGAAAAATTATCTCTTCTTTTAGGATTAGATAAAATAAAGATTTCAGAAAGGCACTTAGAACTTGAAAAGTATTTATACTATGAAAGAGCATATTTAGAATTATGTAATATAAGTAGAAATCAATTAAATGATATAAATAATATTCCAGATACGATAAGAGGATTCGGACAAGAATTCAATCTTTTAGATTATTCAACATTTATAAGTAATAATTATTTTAAATGTAAAAGTCCTATTGAAAATGATGAGATTGTAGATGAAATGTATAAACTTTATCAAAAAGAATCATCATTTATAGCTGCCTTATCTGAAAGCATACAACAACTTCCAGGAGATAAAAAAGAAGATTTTTTCAAAAACCTAGGAATAAATAATATTGGAGATGCTTTTAATCATTTTATGTATGAATGGGAAAAGTATTGTAATATTCCAGAAGATGGGATTTATCAAGGAGTATATCCTATTAAAATATTCAACCTAGCATTACAATTTTGGAAAGGAGGAATAGATGTAGAAACAGCAAAAGATGTTCATCCAGTTAAAGATGTTTGGGCAGATTTTATAGGATTTACTACACAAACACAATTTTTTAATGAACTCAATAGTCAATATGATTTATACAGTATTCCATTTCAAGAACAAGATTTGCAAGAGAATTTCTATTTTATGAGAAAATTTACAATAAATTATCTTCTCTATAAGAAATATGCAAAAGTACTATCGACATACATAGATGGAATGTTTAAAGCTAATAATAAATGGGTGATTGAAGGTGAAGATCATATTCCTATCCGAGAAGCAGATCCAGGAGAACCCGGAGCAGTAGAAAAATGCTTTGTACATTATGAAGTTAATACAAAATCTAGTAAAAGATGGTCTTCAGGATTTCATACTATTATCTCTCATTCAGATCTAAAAGATTGTATTATCTCTCCGTATCATTATGATGAATATGGAAACAGAGTAGATGAAGGATTTGTAGAAACTTATTTTGATATATCATCAGCTGAAGTTAAAGCAGCAGGATTTGCAAGTGAAGATCCAGATTTAATTGATAAATTTCAAAAAGGGGAAGATATTTATATATATAGTGCAAAATTATATTTAGGTGACGATTTTGATAAACTCCAGAAAACTGTTAAGAAAATGTGGAGAAAACGTTTTAAAACTATTTTTCTTGGAGTACTATATGGCCTCGGAAAGAAGAGTTTGGCAGAAAGGTTAAACTGTTCTGAAGAAGAAGCAGAAAATATTATTCAAGGTCTATATAAAAGTTTTCCTAAGTTACGTGAATACGTAGCAATTCAACAACAATATCCCCTTGAAAATTCTGGGTTTGTTAATACTATGTTAGGAGATAAACTAAAAGTTCAGGAATATGAATGGTTATTAAAAGCAACTTCTGAAAGAGAAAAAAAGAATTTAATAGCTAGAATAAAAAGACTTGGTGTAAATCTTCCCATTCAAGGAGGAACTAGTTCGATAATGGCTAGAGGATTTATGAATAATATTCGAGTATCAAAACAACAATCTTGGAAAAATCCTCTTCAACCAATTATTGTAGTTCATGATTCTAATACTAATTATGTTCCAATAAGTAAAGTATTTGAAATAAGAAAATTTTACGATGAGAATTATACAAAATACTGTGCATCATTTGGACCTAGGATCATGTTACTATTTGACTTATTACTTGGAGTATCTTATGAAAAGGCATGTCCAATGAAAACAATAGATGATGATACAATAGAATATGAAGGAAATGCCTATTCATTATTAGGAATTTATGACAAAATAATGAACTGTCCAGATCTAAAAGTTGAATGTAGTATGGAAAGAAGTGAATTAATTCCTAAGTTTGTGGAAAATCCAATAGATCGTTTTATCCAAGAAAAAGGAACTTGTATTGTGAAAGATCTTAGTAAGTATACTATACAATTTAGAAAAGTAAGTTGATTCTCAAAATAAACTTATTATTCTATTATTATACTTAAATAATAAAAAGAGAAGGAAAATAAAATCCTTCTCTTTATTTTTCTCTTACTTTAAACGTTCGTTTAAGTCAGAGTGGTAATTATACTTCTTGGACTTTAGGACTAGGTGATATAAATATTACACATTTTGATAGTATTCGTGGAGGTATTACAGGGAGAGTAGGGACTGTAACATCATCTGCAACTGATTATGTTATTAATGAACCAACAGATCTTATATATGAATTTAATTCATTGAATAATACTAGCAAATTTCCTATTCAATTAGTTAGAGTATTTGATAAAAGACTTTTCGAAGTTTCTTTTAGTACTAGCTGGGAAAATGAAAATTATAATTTATATATAAATGAGAATATTAGTTTTATTTCCATAATGTGGAGAATAAATTCTACAGTAAGAAATGCTAAATTAATAATAACTCCACAAGATAGAAATAGAGCTCCTGTAACAATAACTTTTACAGCTTATCAGAAATAATTAATAAGGCACATCAATATATATAGTAATAATTTGATCTTTATTTATAGTTCCTGTAGATGGAACAAATGATATAGGTCTATAAGGTTCATTGTAAAGATAACCTGATAAAGAATATCCTCCAGGTTTAACTGGATTATTACTACTTTGCTGTCCCACAAATACACCACTCATAGAAGTTACACTAACATTATTATTATAAATATCTATATCATATCTTGAAGGAGAGGTAACGCTTCTTATTTGAAATCTTAAATATCCATAATCTTCTTTCTTACCATCTTGATATAAACGAACGTTTAAAGTAAGAGAAAAATAAAGGACTAGAATTACCTCTAGTCCTTTTATTATATTATTAAAGAATTCCAAGTTTAGTCAACTCATCTTCCCAGTTCTCTTTTCCTACTCCAAGAGCTCCTATTTTCCAATCCCCGTTATGATTGTAAATTTCTACAGCAAATATACTTGTAAATCTACTATAATCCTCAAGAAGATCATAACTGATTTCAGAAATATCAGAGTTATCTTTATAGATACTAACTACTGGATTTTTTACTTGTCCGAAATTAGATCCCCCAGGAGAATATATATTTACTGCTATCAAGATTGACTTAGTTCTTGGATCAACTTTAGACAAGTCAATTTCAATAACCTCATCATCTCCGTTTTCAGATACATCTCCTGTTCTAGCATCTCCAAGTAACTTACAAGCTCCATCAATACTTCTAAATCCAAGGGTTCCATCAGGATTTCGGAAAGTAATTTTATCAAAGTTCATTCTCCCCGGATCAGTGCCGTTAAAATAAGCAGCCATATGATCAAGAGAGACTACTTTTCCTCCATTCCCTACTTTATCAGTAAGTTCAAAGGCAAATGAATCTAGATCGAATTCTTCTCCTGATAAACTTTGAGTAGCATCCCATCTAAGACCTACTTTAAATTTTGTTTGACCTTTAAATTCTTTTGAAAGATTAATGTTCTGTCCTTTTACTAAATTAATTCCCATAATTGTTTGTATTAAAGATTATTAAATTCATCTTCATAATCAGCAGAGTTAATAGAATTTCTTCCAGAATCTTCTATTCCAGAAATTCGATTCTGAGCTTCTATTTCTGCATTTTGTTCAGTTAATTTATTTACTGTTTCACGACGTAAACTTTCAATCATCTCCATATTAGCTCTAAATTTAGCAGTACTTATAGCAGAATGCATTGATTCAAGTTCCTGAAGAATATCATCAAGTTGACTTTTTCTACCTTCATAAGTAGCTTGAGCAAGATCAATGTTAATTTCTAGATCTTCTAAACTTTTTTCAGCTCTTTTTATTCTTTCTAAAGCTCTATTTTTTTGATCTAGATACATCATAGCATTTTTCTTATACTCATTAGCTACTTCTTGACGACCTTTTGCTAAAGCTTCTTCCATCTTCTTTTTACTATTCCTGGCTGCTCCTTCTTTTTTCCCAGGAATTAATTTCATTTGTGGTAATTTAGCTGATAATTTACTTTGATTTAGTAATAAATTTTTTAACTCAGTTTTAAAATCAGAATCTAGTTGAGTAATTGCATCTTTAGTTTTCTGCATTGCCTCATCTCTTGAAATCTCTGCTGTTCTCATTGCCCCTGCTGCTTCTTCAAGGGATTTTCTATTTTTTACCCCTTGAGTAACTAGCATAGACTCTATAGCAGATCTTTCCTCTGGTTTTTTGTGTTTTGCTATTTTAAATTTAAACCACAATACTAATGCGATAATAACAATCGCAGCGATAATAAATGTTACCATAATTTTATATGTTTAATGTTAATAATACATATATAAGAATTTCAGGTTGTATCATAAACGTTCCTTTAAATCAGGATGGTATAGTAATAGGAACTTATAATGTTAGTTTTGATGATATGACATATAATTTTAGTACTATTACTACTGCAAATACAGATGAAACATTGGGAAGTGCTTGGTTAGTAGAAGTACAGCAAGGAACATCATTTTATGGATCAATTGAAATTACTAATTCTGGTACTGCTAATAGTACTTACGAATTTTTTATAGATGATTTATCAGTAGGTAAAGTTACATTAGCTCCAAATGAATCTAATACAGAAACTTTTAGTTTTAATAATGCAGTTGGAGATTCTTCAGATCATTATATGAAACTTGAGGAAATTTAATCATTTCTATCAATAATATAAGTATTAGGTAAAAACGATAATCCAAAATCTAAAGAATCTATTATAGTATTTGCTAAAATACTATCATTAATTCCAAAAGTTATAGTACCTTCATCACAAATAATTCCCAATGAATTACTACCGAATTTAAAGACTTTACTATAGACATCAAAAGTACTTTCAAATATAAAACTAGCAGTTTTTTGTCCTGAAGAATAACTAACTTCTATAATATCACATTTATAATTATTCACTATAATATAATTATTAACATTCATTTTAAGATTTGTAACAGTATCAAAAGCTATCCCTACTCCGTTCCAATCAAGGTAGATTTCAACTTCACGATCACTTATCATATATACTGCTACACGTCCAAATTTACCTCCTTCTTGAGAAGTTCCTATAGCGTAAACATAATCTGTATTTTTACCATCCTGATTTAAAGGAACGTTTAAAAAGACTAGTAGAAACTAAATCTACTAGTCTTTAATATTTTTTTATAAATTTTCAGTTATAAATTCATGTAATTTTAGATTAAACTTCTTTATGTAACCTCTTCGATAATACTTATAAAATCCATTTAAAATAATATCAGTACATAAGCTATACATATCAGGTGTAATTTTGGAAAAATCTATAGATTTTTCTCTCAAAAAGTTATCTGGGTATTTAGGAGAAAATTTTAATCTCATATGATTCTTACTTACTTCAACAGTAAAGTAATTTGTAACAGTATCTGAATACTTAAATAATTCGTGGTAATGTAATTTTTTAATTATTTCTTTATCTTTGTAAGAAAGTTCATAAAATCTATTAACCCAATTTGTATTTTTGAAAAATTTATTGAAATAATCTTCAAATACTATAACAAACTCTATTAATATAAAATAATCATTGTTAATTTTTATTATTGAGTAGTAATTTTGATGTTTATCTAGAAAATTTATTAAAAAATAATTATTCCTTTCATTTTCCCTATACAATCTAATCCCAAGAACTGTTTTTATATTATTCCAATCTTTTTCCATTTCTCTAGGTTATATAATATATCTTCTTGTTGATTTCCAGTAATATATCCACGATCTTTAAGTAGTTTAAATATTAATGCTACTTCTTTTTGTAAAGAAACATCAAGTTGTTCATAATTTTTAGGAGTTATTTCTGGATATGCTAAAGTAAGGAATATTCTTGACTTACTATTTTCTAATGAGGATACATCTAACAATTGAAGAAATTTACCGGGAGAATAATTCACCCTTACTCTATCTATTCCTGAGAAGGTGATTATACTACAATTATTTCCACCAGAGTAATAATTTTCTAATGGAATTTCCCAAGTTTCTAAGTCACTTATAATTAGTTCTCCTTCTGGAAATATATTTTTTCCAACATTAGAAATATATCTTTTTGTCCAAATCCAGTATCCAAATTCATTCTTTTCTTTATCATGAAATGGAATACATCTAGAGTAATTACCATTCTGACTAGATAAATAGTTATTAAAAACACTTTCTGGATTTTCAGAAGTATATTTAACTTTTAATCTGGAAAAAAGGATTTCAATTAGCCCTTTTCTTTCTTTTATATTTCTATTTAGTATATCTTTAATTATCCTTGAATCTATCAATCCAATATCCAAGATAGTTTTTAATCCAAAAGATAAGTTAATATATTTAGATCTATTTCCTTGAATATAATTTAATATTCCAGCTTTAAAGTCTCCTGATTGATTTTCGAACACCCAAGAGCCATTAAACGGATTTATTTTTAAATTACCATCATTAAATATCAAAAAATCATTATTATCAAGAAAAGGAGTATTTTCAAGTTCTTCATATTGCCTATTTCTATATATTCTTTTAATTTTTCCAAAAACATTAAGAAATTTTTTTATATTATGAAATACTTTGAAATAATCCTTACATTCTAAAATAATAGAGTCTTCATAGCTATCATCAATTGTATATAAAATATCATTATCTTCTAGAATAGTTAAAATTTTATACAAACTGCTACAAGTACTTTCAGTAATTTTATATAAATGATTTTGAGAATTAAATTTTGATAAATCCATAATGAGTTTTTCTTATTTTTACTAATATTTTTTCTAGAATATCTAAATCTGGTTCTTCAGGGAGATTAGATTTCTCAAAATTCTCTTTCATAGTTTCCTCTAAGTTTTCTACATATTCCATTACTTCATTATAAGGAACTCCATGATTTTTTATTTTCAATAACCAATCTCGATCTATTCCTGTTCTGTTTAAAATCATTCCTTTTCCTTGAGCTATTTCTGTTGCCATAGTTAAAATTCTAACACAATGTTGAATATTTTTAGAATCATAATCATATCCTTTGTTAAGTTGAAATCTAGATTCGTTTCGATTCTTTACCCAATCCCAATAACGTTTATAATCAGTACAGTGTTGACTATAAGCTCCAGAGTTGAATTGAAAATAGCATAAAGGTTTTTCTCTATCATCAAATTTAATACTAGAAACTCTAAGTTGACTACTGAGAGGATCAGTTTGACTAAGAATACCTCTATAACCAATCACATCTTTTTTATCTCTAGAATAATTAGGATCAGCAGCCCAGTCATAAAATAATGCATATGATTCTACTGTTCCCGGAAGTCTAGATATACCACAATACTCTTGTTTAAGATTATTATCTCTTAAATATTTAGTTAATGTCCAAGTACCAATCCCTACTGGAACTTGACAAAAATCTAACGGTGTTTTTCTGATTTTTACTTGTTCCGGATCTATGTTTATTGCTTTTTTTAAACCTTTCGCTTTTTTTATTTGACTTATAGCATATCCAGCAAAAGGTTTAAAGCATTTTTTTGTAATTAAGGTCTCTTTGATATCCCATAACGGTTGAAGTACTGGATTGAAGTGTAGAATAAATTTTTCTGGAGTGAATAGTGAAATTAATGCTTCTGGATTTGATTCTCCAAGTTCTTGAAAATATTTTTCTAATTCATCCCAATAATCATCAGACTTATCTGACTTAATTATTCGTTGTTTTTCAATTCCAGTGCCTAAAAACCATTCAGAGGGTCCTATAAAAACTCCAAAAGTGTCTATATCAGAAGTTTCTGTATTAAGTCCGTACAAATGAGATCCACGTATACTTTCAAATAATAAACTCCCTGACTCTCTAATTTCTGAGAATGTTAAATTTTTTATTTCCATTTTCGCTAATTTTTTATAACATATATAAGGAAATAAACGTTCCTTTAAATCAAGATATGAAACCAGTTTTTGTATTAATTACAAAAGCGGATGGTTTTAGTAATAATGATGAATATAATTCTGTAAAAATATATAATGATAACTACGTTTCTTACTATATAGACGATTGGGGTAATCAGGATTGGAGTGGATCTGTTGCATTTGATACAGAAATAGTAGATGCATATAATGAAGATACTGATACTAGTTTTAGTTGGAAATCTTATTCTATCACATTTCTCTATGTGCCTTCAGGTGCTGGAAGTGATAAAGCTCATATTAAATTTATTAATGGAGTAAATATTGAGGTTGAGATTTCTTAGCTAAATTATATTTAATGATGTAGTTATTATTTAAAGATTAGTAAAAGTTACTAATTATTTCACTATCTTAATTATTTATTTTTATATTATTAGATCCGAATACATCAATATTAGTAGTACCAAGTAATGTTTTATTAATTTCAATGAATAATAATCCATATACATCTAAATTATCTATAGGAATATCTAGAACAATTACAGTTGATAACACAATATATAGATATTGCTTAAATCATAAATAATTCATTTATTATGTATGACAAGATATTACTAATGATTTATTACTTTCCCATTGTTCTAATATTACTTGACCTGCATTTCCCGAAACTTCTGTATAGACTTTCACATATCCTCCACGTTCATCATATTTCCAATCTCCAGAAGAACTTATTCCATTCCAACTAACTTCTAATTTATTACTAGTATTATTTTTATCATATTTATATGAGTCTATATAACTAATACCTTCCCACCGATCATTATTACTATTATATTCGGTTTGTACAATATCAGGATTGGCATTAAATACGTATACCCATTCAGGTGATTTACCACTCTGACTTAAAGGAACGTTTAAACTGGAGTCATCACTGGTAAAATCACTATAATTTCCTGATCTACTCTGTGATATATCAAAACTTCCAGATCTATTAGAAGTAGAACTATTAGAACTAGCAGTTACGTTAACTGTATAAGTTCCACTACTTCCAGATACTGAACCAACTGAAAATGCAGAATTGCTACTAGAGCCTGCTGAAGGAGTAACTCCAGTTTTTCCACTAAAAGTAGGACTCGCTGGAAGCCAAGGTCCATTATCAGTACTTGTTTGAGTAGCTGTTTGATAGTATGAAGTTACTGTTACACTTTTTGATCCACCATCTGAAGTAAAATCTAACGAGCTCGGACTAACAGAGAAAAAATATTTTCTTACTTCTCTAGTTTCCACTGATACTTTTCTATCTTGAGTTATACTGACTGAAGCACTAGGTCTACTTCCAGAATATGCAGTATTGTAATGAGTTACTGTAAATGATCCGCTTCTTCCAGAAGAAGTACTTGAATTAGCTGTTGCAGTAACAGTTACTGTATTTCCAGATTTGGATGCAGAAATTCCAGAAGGTAAACTACTAGTACTAAGATCATAACTTCCTGTTGAACTAGCTGTCCAAGAACCCCAAACTACAGGATTTCCAGTACCAGTTCTTTCTTCAGGGTATACAGTGATAGTTGTCGAACCTCCTCCAGAGGAAAAATTATAAGAATTACTACTAACTCTAATTCTATAGTCATAATCTCTATTTATTCCTTGACTTAAACTAAGAGTAGCACTATCTCCAGAATTACTAACTGTAATAGTACCAGTTCTACTAGAAGATCCTGTATTGTTCGAAGTAGGTTTTACTGTACTTCCTGAAATAGAGAATGAACTTCCTGAAAGCGTAGGTCCTGAATAAGTTACATTATACCAATTTCCCCAATTATAAGAACTAGCTGATGGAACCCAATTTCCCCAATTCCATGTATTACCTCCATCATTACTTGTTCCATCTCGATGTCTTTCTCCATTTCTTTTCTGAGAAGATACTGAAAATGATTTAGAACTAGTATCATTCCAAGACCAACTCAATGAACTAGGGCTGATTGATATAGAATATTGTTCTGAAGTAACAGTTTCTCTTTTAGTAAGTATACCTACTTCCTGATTAATTTCAACCCAATCACTAGCTCCTCCATAGGATGCTGTAACTCTTGTGCTTCTTTCTGCACCATTATTAACTGATACTGTTAATGTTACAGAAGTTCCAGAACTTGAAGATAGAGAGAATCCAGAAGTATTAGATAAACTCAGTGAAGGAGTTCCAGAATCACTTGCTGAAGATGTTGAACCCGAACTCCAAGTATGTGTACCAGATCTTGATGCACTAGCTCTTACTGTTGTAGTACCACCCTCCCTAGGGAAATTTGTTTTATCGGCACTAACAGAGACATTCCAAGAATTCCAAGACGTATTTTCAATCCTATTTTCTGCTTGACTAACATTAGCGCTAGATGCTGAACTAGATTTACCATTCATCGTGATAGTTAATGAAACAACAGCCACAGTAGTTTGTCCGGATTGGGTTGTACCTTTAGATCCAGTATTAGCCAAACCACTCGAGGAATTTACGGTTGCTGTTCCTGAAGTTCTATTAAATGTTGGAGTTCCGCCGGATGTGAGTGTTGTTGTTTTTCCGGATACCCAATATACCGTTTGTTCATAGGAGTAGCTAGGTGTCGAATTACCTCCAGCGGCTGGAATAACTGTAGGATAACTGAAAGCTGTGATTCTTGGATTGCTATAACCATCCCCACTCGGTTTGATAGAGTCTGCATTTTGTTTATGAGTTGCAGTAGCTGTTTTCTTAGGATCAGAACCAAAAGATTCAGACTGAGTCCATGTTATAGTACCACTTGGTTGTGTTGATCCGGTATTTGCTCCATAACTGATAGTATCATTCGCGGCGGTCCATGTTCCAGAACCTGAATTGGAACTAGTATACCCCACATTTGTCTGTGATCCCTCTACATAGATACGGTTTCCTGCATTACTGTAACTGTATTGTCTCTTATATGAGGTAACTGTAAATTTCTGTGATCCTCCCGCCGCGGATATAGTAGCTGTCGTAGGAGTTACAGAGAAAGTATATTCCCAATCAAGACGCTCTATATGGTCCTGGGGAACAAGCTGATCGGTTGCATAGGTATAACCTTTTTTTATATACAAACCAGCTGATTCAATTTGGCTTCTTGTAGGACACATTGTAGTATCTCCAGTGAAAGAGCCTGCCTTTAATGTATTACAGAAAGCCTTTGTTGCTATTAATAAGTCTGCCATAATTAAATTGGTTTAATGATTCAATAAAAAATAAAACAAAGAAAATCTCTATCTTTTTCTTGATAAATTTTTCTTTGTTCAGATATAAGGATTTCCGCCGTTTTCTTCCGCGTTTTGTTATGGTAAATCTAGTTCAGCATCTAGCGCTAATGTTAGTCAAGCAGAAAACTCCTATTCTGATTCTTGGGGTTCTTGGTCTGTATCTTGTAGTGCTAATCCTACGACAATTAGTGCTTCTGGAGGTACATCAACACTATCAGGTACAGCATCGAGAACAGGTACTAGAACTTGGAGCTCGGGGAGTACGCAGTCTTTAAATTCGGGAAATCAAACTGTAACTAATTTTTCTATTGTATCATCTGTTACTGGATTTTCAATCTCTGGATCTACAGTCACTGCTTCAAGTAACTCATCAACATCCTCTAGAAGTGTTCGAGTTAGAGGTACATATGGTGGTGTAAATTCTAATGAAGTAACTATTACTCAATCTGGTGCAACATCGACTAACTATTTTGAATATAGTATCAGTCTTAGTCCCACAACAGCATCTTTTAGTGCTAGCGGTGAGAGTAAGAATTTTTCAGTTACATCTCAACGTAGACTTGTTACTGTAAACTCAGTATCAGGTACTACTTATGGATCATGGGGAAGTACTGGTTGGGAAATTTATCCAACAAATTTAGGAACTGGTTTTTCTCAAACTACTTCAGGAAATACTATAACTGTAAAAGCAAGCGCAAACTCAGGTTCTTCAAGATCAGGTACTCTCAGTGTTAGATGTACAGGAGATACATCTGAAACAGCTTCGGCAAATCTATCTCAATCTGGTGCAACAACGACTACTACTACGGAGTATGAATTTAGTGTTTCACCTACTTCTCTAAATTTTACAAAAGATGGTGGTAATCAAACAGTAAGTATAGTTTCTAGATCCAGACCCAAATACACAAATGATATTAACGGTGAGGTTAGTTATGGTAATTGGTCAGCTGTTAGTTATACTGCATCAAGTACAAATTCAGCGTTTTCTTCAACTACCCCTACTGGAACAGGAACAAATAGTGCAAGTGTAAGTGTTGGAGTAAATACTGGAGCAGCTAGAAGTGCTACAATTACCTATACTCAAAGTGGATCGGGAACAAAGAAAACAGTAAGTTGTAGTCAAGCTGTTGGTACTCAAACTAGAACTGTAAGGGATTATTCATTTTCTGCAAATCCAACATCATTAAGTTTTGATGCAAGTGGTGGAACGAAGTCCGTAACAGTTACTTCTCAATATAGAGATGGAACACAATCTTCTACTGATGAGGGTAATAACTGGTCTTCTACATCTTGGGGTAATTGACAAACTGCTAGTTATACAGGTACTGTAGATAATACTGGAGGTGGAGCATTCTCAGGAAGTGGAAATTCTGTAACAGCAGGTGCAAATAGTAGTACATCAAGTCGAAGTGGTAACTTAAGACTTTTTCAAACAAGAAGTGGTATTCAGGAAAATGGTAATTCTTGGCCATCACCCTCCAACATAAACGTTCCTTTAAATCAAGAGGGTAAGGAGAAAGAACTTATAACTATGAATATTACAAGAATACCATATTTAGTAGTTTATTTATTTCATCCAAGTTATATCCCACAAAATAATACAAGTGAATTTCAATATTTTTCATATAGTACTACAGACAATACTCTTACCTTATCATACTATCTTGATCAAGGAGTTAGTGTTAATTCTACTCCTGGAAAGATTGTAAATGTTCTACCAGGAAATGATATATGTATATATTACAGGTCTGGTAATGTTTATAGTAGACATAGAACTTTTGAATTATCTGATACAAGCATGACTATTTGATAGAAAAATTATATACTTCCTGTAACATTAAAGTTTTTATATCCAGTTTCTCCTTGTGAAAACGATACACTATTAGGACTTATACTTGCAGTTCCAGCTCTCCAATCTGCTTCACCACTTCCATTTACTCTATAAGAAAAGTTAGCATTTATACGTATATTACTAATTGCATCTGGAATGGTATCTGATATATCTACAGAAGTGGATAACCTGGGAAACTCTATACTATACATCTCAAGACTTCCTATTCCTAAAACACTTCCTGTTAATTTCCAAGCTACAGCAGAAGGAGGAAGAGTAAGCGTAATACTTATTCTTCTGTATTTAGGAGCTTCACCATCTTGACTTAAAGGAACATATAGAAATTAATAAAAAAAGAGATAGATATTACTCTATTTCTTTAAATTTTATAAAAAATATAATTGTTCCTTTAAATCAGGATAATATTCAAGGAATTGATATTATATTATCAATGTATCTTGTTGAGGGTATTGATTTAAGTAAAACATTTTCAGTTAAATTTAATTATGGAAATCCATTAGATTTAAACATTAATACTCCCATAGAATATAGTAATATAATTCACAATGCTTACATAGATGCTTATTGTGCGGGTATAAATTATGATAATCTTTTTAATCCAGAAGACTATATTGATATTTCATTTTACAATCTCCCTGAAGATATAGAAATTAACAGTTCAACTTTTATATACAATACAACAGGTTTAGGAGATAGAATTATATATTACTCTTCTTCTGTAAGAATATATTTAAGTAATACTGATACAGGTGATTTTGATTTTACATTTTATATAAATGATATTAATATTAGTGGAAGATTTTATATTTAAATTTCAGTAACTTTTGTATTGTAATTATAAGTATTATCTTTAGTTGGAGATACTGTTACGAAGTTGACTCTACAAGTACCATTTCCATCCCAATTATAGACATCATCTATAAGATCACTAAAGTAAATATTAGATCCTGATGTAGATCCTTTAGAAATATATGATATTAATTTACCTGAATAAGTTTTTGAATTATCAGGTTTAGTATAAGATGCAGTAATATTTATAGTAAGATCTGAAGTAGGTGTTTTGTCTGCATTTACATGAATAGCGTTAGCACTAGCTCCCGTTGATATATATTTAACAGTTATTGTGCAATCATCTAATATTTCTCCTCCCCCTCCAGAACCGGATTGAGATACATTTATAGTTGCAGTCTTTCCAGATTCATTTTGAGTTAATGTTAATGTATCATTTCTTCCTAGAGTACCTGCAGATGAAGCAGATATAGTTCCATTAGAGAAAGTAAATTGACTTAACATAGCTTTCCAAGAATATGAATATCCTATAACAGAATCATTTTTTGTTGAAGTTATTGATAAAGTTCTCTCTCCACCGTTAGCATTAAAAGTTATAGAAGGAGGACTTACTAAAAATACATATACATCTTCTTTTTTTCTCTCTTGATTTAAAGGAACGTTTAAAGTAAGAGAAAAATAAAGAGAAGGATTTTATTTTCCTTCTCTTTTTATTATTTTATTTTTTTGGGAATATTCTATGCCAGATTTCTCTAATAATAACTATTGGAGATGTACTAGCTACTATAATACACCATTCTTTAAAATCAAGGGGTCTCGTATTAAATACTTCTCCTCCGAATTGTACAATCAAAATAGTTCCAATAAATATAATCAATGATCCTAATAAAAATTTACTACTTCCTTTTAAATTATAGAATATAGATCTATTCTTTCCAAATACTCTAATATTAAATAGATTCCACCAATTTATCATCATAAAGATAGCAAATAATTCTGTAAGATCTAATCCAAATTTTATAGAACCTTGTGCTATATCATGAACAATTAAAGATAGCACTCCAAATACAAAAATACCCATACCTATGATTGTTTTATACATAGGTTTGGTCAAAATAAATGCATTTTGTTTTCTTGGTTTTTCAGTAAGTACATTTTCATCAGCAGGTTCAGATGCTAAACATAGTGCAGCTAAGGTATCCATTACAATATTAACCCATAACATTTGAGTAACTGTAAATGGCATATCTACTCCAAGAATAGGACTTAAAACCACAACTAAACAAGTAGCAACATTTATAATTAACTGGAATACTAAAAAACTCTGAATATTTTTATATAAAGATCTTCCCCACTTAATTCCTGTTACTATACTAGGAAATGCGTCATCTAAAAGGACTATATCCGAAGCTTCTTTTGCAACACTAGTTCCAGAACCCATTGCTATACCTACATCTGCATGATTAAGAGATGGAGAGTCATTAACTCCATCACCCGTCATAGCACATACATGTTCAGTTGCAGTACCCTTTCCAAGTTCTTTAAATTTCTTTAAAATATTCAACTTATCTTCTGGTTTACATCTAGCTATGACATTAGGATAACCACACATCGGATCTCCCCATGCTACTTTATCAAAATCCTTAGCTTCTATTGCCCAAACATCTTTTTCAGGCTGTCCTTGTAATTCTCTAGAAAATCCTGCCTGACGTGCAATTTCTGCGGCAGTTTTTATATTATCACCTGTCATCATTACTACATCCACTCCAGCTTCATAACATTTTTTTATTGCCGCAGGAACATCAGGCCGAATAGGATCTTCAATAAAGAATGTCCCATCATATGTCAGAGAATCTATATTACTTCCAGAAGCAAAACTTAAGGCTCTTCTTCCCCGTGATTGTTGTTTCTCTACTTCTTCTAAGAAAGAATTATCGCCACACATCTTTGCAACTACTTCTGGAGCTCCTTTTACTAGTATTACTTCTTTTCCAGCATCGTTAACCTTCGTCATCATATACTTATCTGTTGAATTGAAAGGTTTAACTTCGATTATCTCAGTTAGTTCTCTAAGCTTTTTATAATCATATCCTCCACGATCAGGTCTACTAAAAAACTTCAATATAGCACCTTCACTAGGATTCCCGATAACCTCACCTTCTCCAGAAATATTAGCTGTTGAATTAACACAGGCATTAAGTACTAAATTTCCAGATACTCCAGAAATATTAACATGTTCAGCTACTACAGTCATCTTATTTTGGGTAAGAGTTCCTGTTTTATCGGAAAAGATTATGTTAACAGCTCCAATAGTTTCACAAGCGTGCATCTTCTTTACTAGATTATTTTCACGAGCCATAGTCTTCATAGAAAATGCTAAACTTAAAGTACTAGCTAATGGAAGACCTTCAGGAACAGCTACTACGATTAAAGTAACTGCCATCATAAAGAATTTAACCTCTGTTCCTAGAATATTTAACAACCCAGAATCAAAATCAGTGAATCCGAAGTGATGAATATTAAGGAATAATAGTAATAAACCAGCCATAGTAAAAGCTGCTTTAGATATTAATCCAGCGAGACCATCTAATTGTTTATTAAGGGGTGTTTCTCCCCCAGTTTCTTCCATAGCTTGACGAGTTGTTTTTCCAATTTCAGTTTCATCACCTACTTTTACAACTACCCCTACTCCAGAACCCTCCGTTATTTTTGTCGATCTGAGGACTAAGAATGGGGCAAAACCAGAATCATTCCATGTTTCCTCATTCAATTTTGCTCTTTTTCCAACAGCAACTGATTCACCAGTCATAGTACTTTCATCTACTTTAAACTCAATTGCTTCAAGAAGTTCTATATCAGCCGGGATTTCATCTCCTGCACTAAGAATAACTATATCTCCTACCACTAATTCATCCTTAGGAATCTCCATTGTGGTTCCATTATTTCTAATAACTTTTACATTTTCAGTATCAGATATTTGATTTAAGATATCAAATTTTTTCTTAGCACTATATTCCATCCAAAATCCCACTCCTGTAGCAAGAATTATAGCAACTAATATACCAATTGATTCTATTAAGGAACATTCAATAAATCCAACAACAAAAGATACTCCGAGGGCAACAAGCAAAATGATAATAATTGGATCTTTAAATTTTTCTAAGTAGAGTTGCCACCATTTTTTTTGTTTAGGTGGCGTGAGTAAATTTTTTCCATGCTGTTCTCTACTTTTGATTACTTCTTCTTGAGATAATCCTTGATAATTTTTCATAATTTTAAAAAATTTAATTATTAATTATTATAACTGAGCTTTAGTAAATTGATATATCCACCATCGCTTAGCTATTTTATATTTCTTACTTGTTGATAATATTCTTAATACGTCGTTAAATGATTCCCAAAGTTCATCGGAAGTTTTATTATTTGAATAATATAATAATCTTCTTTTATTTTCTACAATAATATCTACATTTCCGACATCAAAAGATATTAATTTAATTTTTATTCTTCTTGTTCTAAATACTTCTTCCATATCTTTTTATTAATATATTACATTAATAAGATTTTCAAAGGATATGAAAATAAACGTTCCTTTAAGTCAAGATGGTGAAGATAATACAGTAGATATAATTTATACTGTAATCAATAATTCTGGAAGGTATTTAAATGGAGTTCAACTAGGTTATAGTATAGGAACAGAAAGAGGAACAATCTTTACTGCATCTACAATAGGTATTAATGAACAAAGAGGTGGTCATGCAATAATTTCCAAAGGTACTGTAATTTGGAATATAGTTAGTACTCCTCAAGTTTCAATAATACCATCTTTTGGATATTATAATAATGGAGATAGTATTGTATTTTCATTAAATCAGATGTAAATCTGTTTAAATAGTAAAACTTTGATTTTCTAATTTTAGAGTTAATTCTCTAGAATAAGTACTCCATGAGTTATTATAATAATATCTAAAACATATATTACTACCAGGTCGAACTATTGTAGTTGTAGTTCTATCATTCGGAATATTACATTCTACTCCTCCTATATTACTATTCCATTCAATTACCGCAACTCCCCCGCTTACAGAGTATCTTCTAGTATAATCTGAATAATTGGGTAAATTAGTATTTACAAAAGGATATATTGATACATTACCAGTAATGGATTGCGATATTCTTACTGTAATACTATAATATTTCACTTCTCCACTCTGACTTAAAGGAACGTTTAAAGTAAGAGAAAAATAAGACTAGGAAAATAAAATCCTAGTCTTATATTCTTTTATGAATCAATAGTATACTTAGTATTCATTAAGATTGTTGATTCTTCTCCAGTATCAGGGTTTTCTATAATAAGATAATAATCTCCGGAATCATATCCAAGTCCAATTATTTTTCCATATCTTTTAGGATCATAACAATCTCTAGCAATCTTACCCCAATTTCCTGGAACATCATCTTTCGCTATTTGAAGTTCTGAATAATTCTTGCCTATTCCTGGTAAAATGAAGTCAGGATTTAATAGATCAGTAACATCTCTTATTTCTGTCCAAGGTCCAAAATATTCTTCTGTAAAACCTTTTCTATTAAAATTCTCTGCTAATGTATCTAAAAGTTTTGATTGAGATTCTTCGGAGAGAGTTTTATTTTTAATTATTTCAACTCTTTTTTGAAAATATTCGTTAGTTCTTTTCTTCCAAATATCCCAAGCTTTTACATATTCATCATATAATTCTTTTTTCATATTATTGAATAAATTAAAATTAAAACTGATAAGATACCTATTAAAAACCCTGAAATAAAAGTACAAATCATTAATCCTTTTACTATATCTTTTATTTTAAAATCATTCATGTTTATATTTTTAATTACCAACTTAAATCTTTTGCACCTAAAGAAAGTCCATATTTGATTAATTCTTCGTGCCCTAATTTATCTACTTCATCAATCCAAGATATAATTTCTAGAACATATTTATCTATACTAAGTCTTTCTAAATTTTCCCATCCAAACCCAAAAGCTGTATCATCAATACTCATTAACATACATCTAAGATCATATAATCCATTTTTATGATAAATAGTAATTTCAACTGGATTATACTGTCTACAATACATATGATAATAAGTATTCTCAGTTACTTCTTTCAAACATACAAACTTTTCATAAAATCTATTTTTATCTGTTATCCATTGTCCAGTAAGTTTAGGTGGATATATGTTTTCTTCTTCAAGTAAGTTAAATAAAAATGAATCCCATTGATTAATATCATGTACTTTTATACTTTCTGGAGTTAAATATTCCTCTAAATTCAATAATTTCATTAATCCTTATTATTATATATTACCTTCTCTACCATCTTTTCATATTCGTTCGGAATTTGTTTAATTAGATCTAGATGTAAATCCTTCCAAGAAGCCATTCCAAGTTTAGATATTACAGGATGACCGAAAACTATACAAAAATCCCACATAAAATCAAGATCTTCGGTTGTTAGTTCTTGAGAGTTTATCCATTCATTGATTGATTCTTTCGACATAAAATATCAATAGCTAATCCTATAACATCATCTGCAAATTCCTCTCCAAATTCTGTCTCTTTTCTTACTTCCTCTATTATTTCAGGAATGGTCCAAGAATTCTTTCCAGGCATAGGACAACATATAAACGGTCCTTCGGGATCTTTAGCAATACTTTTTTGATACTCTAAGTGTTTAATAATTGATTCTTTGATTCTACTTTCCATGACGACCTAACATTAAGTTCATAAAATTACTCCATTCTTTTGAAAAGACATTAATTAGAAGATATTTTTCATAATAACTCATAAATTTCTCAGCATCTTCTTTAGAATTACTTCTAGTTTCTCTTACTAATTTATCCATTTCTGAGATAAAATTTTCCTTAGATTGTTCAAGAGGTATACAAAAAATATTATCTTTTATATAACTCTTTACTTGATCGTTGTTAATAGTAATATTCAGTATATCAGATAAACTACCACCTTCAACAGATAACATTTGGTATTCACATGAAGTACATAAGAAATACATTTTTTCTTCATCAGTTATGATCTTTTTCTCATAATCATCTGTTCTTGCTATCATACTTCTTTTAGTTAGTTCTGCTTCTAAGATAGGAAGCCAATCTTCTCTCCATCCTGTTGAAGATTTTATTTTTCTGATTGCATTTAATATATGAGAACTGTTCATTTCTTCTAAAGATAATTCCTCACCTTTTGAAGTTATCCATTTATTTTTTGTCAGCTTCTTTTTCATAAATTATATCATTTCTTGATCCTGATTTTATATTCAAATTTTTCTGCGTTTCTTCCATGATCTTATTAAATTTTTCTAATTCTTCTAACCCTGGAGTACTACTATCCAAAAAATTATTACTTTCCGGAAACATTGCATATTTTCTTAGATCTATCATTATTCCTATTTTTAGTACGTTTCTGTTCTTTTCTTCTCTCCATCTTCAATCGTTTTTCTTCAGCTACCGATTCTGGAGTTACTTTTTGACGTGGTTTTTGGAGATCTTCGGAAAATTCTTGATATCTTTGAATTATTCCCTCGTTTGACCAATCATCTGGATATCCTTGAAAATTTATATCCTCAGGGAAGGATCCGATAGTAGGATTAAGAGTAAAAATCCATTCTTTTGTTTCAGAATCTAACGTCATATAAAAACATGGCGTTCCTAGTTCTAAGAATACATCACGTTGTTCTGAGCTCTTAAGTCCCTCGAAAGTTTCAATTATTATATCATCTGTTGAAATGTAATCTTCGAGGTAGAAATATGAGCTCTCTATATCCGTGAACTTTCTTAGCATTACTCTCGCCATAGGTTTCTTGTTTGGACCTTTTCCACGATATTGTCTAAACTCCACTCCATGCTTCTCTCCTAATTTTATAAGAGCTGGGATATCAAAACAAACTCTCGGATTTTTTATAGTATCGATAACCGAATAAACTAAATTACTTCCAATTATTCGATCTAACTTATATACTTTAATAGTCGGAATAAGATAAATATATGGATAAATTCCAACAACACTATATTCAAAATTTACATACTTAGTGTCGGATTTCATCATTACTTTATTATAAGTTAAAGACCATCTAGCATATCTTACCAAGATATTTTTTGTTTTTCGTGAGTACCCATTCTCTGGAGTTAATAATTTTTCTAATCTCTCTGGAATTTCTGAGAGAGAAGCTGTTTTTAATTCTTTCATTTTATTGTATCTCCAATATTATATTTTTTATATGTATATTTCTGAACTATTAAAATTTTCCAATTGTTATCATTGTTTGGATCACTGATAATAAAATTAAGTCCTAAAGGTTCTCGACTTTTTTCTTTAACAATCCATCCAGAATACTTTTCTAGATCTACTTCACAACTGGAAATTAATATTAAAATTAGGATAATCAATAATTTTTTCATTTTCCAATCATATAATATTCTTCTAGTAACTCTTTATGATCTTCTAAGAATACTCGAGCAACTTCTTTAGAGAGAAAGGCTATTGGAAAGAAAGTTTTTTCTTTCGAAATCATTACTGCTTCACCACATCTCACAATAGCAAATTTATTTTGTGAGTAATCATTCCAGTTAGGTTCTTGAAGAGCTGATGCTTTGGTATATTCTTTAACTAACCAAATTAGTTCCTTAAAAGCTCTAGCACTATCTCTAAATTTTTCAGCTGGATAATCTTGTGGTACTTTTGGATATTCTATTTTTTCTGGAAGACCTTCAAGTTGTCTTCTTGAATAAATTTTTAAGATCTTCTCTTTTATATCCCAAGATATTGTTGAGGAAAATAATTCTTTTGCTTCTTTAAAAGTTAAATTTATCGAACTTTTAATTTCTTCATCATTAACGATATTCCAATAATTAAAGAATTCGTCTATTGTACAATAAGAAAACATTGGAATTCCATTAGAATCGAATGTCTCTGTAATAAGTTTTTCAGTAATAATTTTAATATCGCAAAGATCATTAAGTTGATCTTTCGTCATGTTCGATGATCCACAAACGCTTAAGATAACGTATTCTTTTCCAGTAGTTTTATCTATTCCTAAACCAGAAATAATTCCTATATCGGTTTTGTTAGTAATTCTTTTCCCAACCTTTGAAATTAACGTTTCAATTCCTGTTTTCATATGATTAATTTTATTTTATTTTTATACATTAATAAGGAATTGATCGGAAATAAACGTTCCTTTAAATCAAGAGGGTAAAATTGAAAGTAAGAAGTATTGGGAATTTAATATTAGTATTCCAGCCAATACTAGTACAGGTTCTCCTAAACCTTGGAACTGGAATCTAAAATTTAGTAATCTTCAAGGTCAGAATTTTTCAATATCTAGTTCTTCAGCAGGTGCTTCATATACTCATATAGAGAAGATGGAAGTAGATCCTATATACTATGGAATGTGTAATTTATTGTTTGAATATGGAGATAGTATTGCAATTACGCAAGTTGGTCTTATCTCTCCGTCCTCTATAACTCTTGATTCAAGAGAACAAGTTTTTTACTTAAGTGCGTCTATCTCAACTCCACCGTGGTAATAATCAATATTATATCTTTAATAAGTTTAGTTTTTCAAAACTATCTAATATCTATTGTATTATTTCCAGAGAATCTAAAGGTATACGGACCATATACTTTTTCAGAAGTATTATAAATATCTCTACAAAGATAAACATTAGATGTATCTCCTTTGTTGAATTCAATATCATTCCCTGTTCCCGTAAAAACGGTATATGGTTCCTTATTTCCTATTAAAAATTTTTCTCCAGATGAGGAACCATAATCAAATACGTGAGTAGAAATAGTTGGAAAATTAGAATTATCAAACCAGAAATACATGTTAGTTAGTCCAGTATAGTAAATGGTTATATAAACTTCATCATCAGGATTACTACCAGTAGTATCTAGTGGATTAATATTCAATGTATAATTAGTAACATAATCTTTATCAGTTAGTACCGTCCCTGTTAGTAGATCCCCGGTAATAATAAACGGAGGGATAGTAGTTGCATAACTTAAGAATGTTTTTGGAGGTTCTATAGATGAAGAAGATATAATTGAGAAGTCATAACTATAAAGAGGGTTATATTCATTGACTATAGTAAATTCTATATTTTCTTTGATTTCTGGTCCATTCCACTGTAAAATATAAGAATATAAATCCCAATTATCAGACGTTTTACTTATACCAAACCCAACAGTTATAGAGATAGGTTCTTTCTCCTTACCCTCTTGATTTAAAGGAACGTTTAAAACAAAAATAAAGAGACTAAGATTTTTCTAGTCTCTTTTATTATTTAATTCTCTAAGAACTTTAAGATATTTTAGTATATAAAATTCTAAAGCTCTATCTTTTTAATATCATATCTGCTTCTTTAACTATTTCTCTAATTGATTCTTCGTAATGATTTCTATAATAAATAGAAATCTTATTTATATCCAGAATCATAGAATTAATTAATTCTCCATAAACCTTAAGATTTTCTAATCTATCACGATCTTCAGAATCACTTCCTGTTGGCGTAATGGGTCCTATTATTTTTAAAATTAATTCTTTTAATGTTTCTGAATCTCTTAAAGAATTATTCTCTTTTTCCATATTCATAAATTTATTAATCTATAATCATCTTTATTTTTTAATAAATACTCTTTAATATCCTCCTCAGGCTCTACAACCATAGTATTATACATCTCCCATTTACATTCATTTATTTTTTCAAAAAGTATTTCAAATCTAGGAAATTGAATTATTATTCTATTATCTAAACCTTTTCGCAATAATATACTTCCTCGCTTATTAATTAAGGGATTAAATATAAACAGTCTCTTCTCTAAAATTAGATCTCGAATTTTACCATAGAAATTAGAAGTTATTAAATCAATTTTAATGTTCCCTGAGTCATCTCCGTATTCTAAGAGTATAATTAAATACTGTCTTTTAAATAAGTAAAGAGGTATATTTGAAATATTATCAATTCTTGGAATAGATATGTAAATTTGATTTTCAGTATTTTGTAATAAATCATAAATTTTAGATTCTACATCATGATTAGATATAAATTCTTCCTGTATTATTCTTTTCATAGATTTATTATTTTTATAGGTGTTAGGTCAAAACTACTCGGAGTTATAATCACTTTATCATCCTTAATAAGCATATTTTTTGAATACGCTCCCTCCGGAATTAAACACGCATTTAATAAATTTCCATGACTCTTAACATATGGAATAAATTTAGCTCCAAAACTAATATTACCCATATCTTCCATTATTTCTCTTTGTCTAAATAAAATCTCAGATTCTAAGAAATTATATACTCCTTGAGACATTTCTTTCTCTGATCGACCTGATTTTGCTAATGGAAGAAGAGTATAATAATGAATTTTCTTTCCATATTTTCTTCTAAACTCAAAAAAATCTAGAACACTGTCAAGATCAGAGATAATATGATGAGTGACTACGTGAATATCTCTAGGAATTAAGTTTTCTATAGCTCGTATTGCTGCTTCTCTAAGGTTTTTATTTCCAAGTGATATAGCAACAGCAGAACAATATTTTTCAGTTACATCTAAAAGATTATCACGTCTTTTTATAATCTCTTGATCTTTTCCAGAATAACCAAGAAGAAGTCCGTTTGTAGTATAATTTGGAACTACTCCTGACTCTTTTACAATTTTTAAAAATTCTGGAAAATCTGGATGTTGTGTTGGCTCCCCTGTAGATCCTATCGCGATTTGTACTGGACCGTTCGTTACTGTTATTTGGCCAATTTTTCTTTGGTACCATATATTTTGGGATAATTTTTTCCATGTCTTAACTATCCCTGAAAAATTAGTACCATTTTTATTGGCCGAAACATAACAGAACGGACAGCCTGCATCGCAACGATCATTTATTCCTACATCATAAAACTCGGATTCCTCTGGAGGTAATTCTGGGATATACTTCGGATCATCTCCTTCCATTACAAATCTAACAGTTACATTATTTCTCCAAAGTGCTCTATAATTATACTCTGGAAGATATCTATAAACTACTGTATTATTGTTTTTTGACATAATATTTTAGATATTTTGAGTTTGTAATTCTTGTCTAATTCTATCTAAACATTTTCCAAGAAGATTTAAACCCCATTTTGAGGTATCTAAACGATTAGGATCATTTTCTCCCATTCCTATCCCCCATATAGAATCTATCGGACTTGCTTCAACAAAAGATTTATCGAGGTATTTTGTATTAAGAAGTTCATTTCTAGCTTCTTCAGATTGAGTAAACTTAAGGCGAAGTGCATCCATCATAGCATTTTCTCTTTCTTTCTCCCATTCTTCTTCTATGAAACCTGAAACTTGTCTACCAAATTTTTTCGCATCTCTCGGAAGAGGAGTTTCTATGATTTTCCCAGCAATATCTATATCATTAAAAAATAATGCCTTTCTTAACATAAAATAATGTTCTGAAGTAGGCAATACTACTTCTTTTTCTTGTCCAATTCCATCAACCATTATAAAATCTTCTAAGACTATAGGAGTCTCACTAAAATTTGAAAATGGATAATCACCCCAGAAAAATACATAATTTTCTACTATTCTCATAATCTCTTCTTTAAATAATTTATTAAGTTCATAACATATATAAGGAAATAAACGTTCCTTTAGAACAATATGCAAAAGCCATTTATGTTAACTTTATTGTTACTTGGAGTGGAAATCCAAGTAAACCCTATGGGGCTCATTTTACCTTGATAAGTAATGGTTTTGTATATGGTACTCAAGAAATATCTAGTTCAGTAGTTTTACCAGGAGATACAGAAACTTTTTCAATACAAGTAGCAAATGATTATAATGTTTTTTCATGGAGTTCTTCAGGAGTTTGGTATGCATATCATGACGACCTGAAACAAATACAATCTTCAATTAGCCCTGGTTCTGGAAATTTTAGTGCTAATAATGATGTATTCATAACTTTTAATACTTAAGAGTGAATTGAGAAATTTTCAGAAGCATCCTTTGAATAGTATCCATTCGTAGGAGATACTCTCCAAGGAACACTAGCAGACCATCTTATTGTTGTGTTTTTGGGTACTACTGCATGCCCTCCTCTAGATTCACCAGGATTTATAGATGCAGCAGTAAATATAGTATTTGTATTTCCATCTAATGTATACCAAATAGATAATCCACTTATAAAATTACCAGTATCATTTGAAACAGTAAAGACAAGATCGACTGTATTACTTTCTCCGGCTTCTTGTTCAAGATCTATAGTTATAGTGTGATAAGAACTATCTGGATCTATTGTTTCTCCTGTAGGCCTATTTTGTTTTAAAATTAGTTTTCCATATCTCTTAGAAGGATAATCATTCTCATAAGCAGTAACATATCCTCCACTACCTCCAAAAGTAAATCCATCTCCTGATACTGTTTCTGTATAATCACTAACTCCTTCTGGAGAGCTAGCTACCCAATTACCCCAAGTATTACCTCCATCCGTGGAAGTTCTTGTATATTTAGTTCTATTGGATGATATATTAGTTTGTAATGTTCCTCCGGAGGCTTTAAATTTCAAAGACATTGGATTAGCACTAAATCTATAAAGATATTTAGTTTCAGTTTTTATTTCAACTTTACCCTCTTGATTTAAAAGAACGTTTATTTCCTTATATATGTTAATGAAAAACAGTATATTATATATGAACGAACAATTATTAGGTTATTGGATAGAGGATTTAATATGGTGTCCAAGTCAATGTTATTATTATTTTCTTGATCCGATTTCATCTCAAGGTTATTGTATTTATCTTAGGTGGAGACATTCAGATCCATGGACAGCTGAATTAATTAAGTGCACATCTGATTGGGAATTTATTTACGACGAGCCTTGGGAATATATTGAACTAGGGCGTAATTATTCTTCTAATGAGTATCGATCTTTGGAGAAAAAAGTCTTAAAAGTAGTAAAGAAGAGATTTTCGGCTGTAACTTTTAAAAATAGAGTTTATGAAAAAGAGGAATAGTTATGAATTTTTTAGATGGGGTACTTTATCTCCACAGGATCATAAAGAAGGATCACTTCCTGGGGATTCACCTTCTCGAGGATTTCATACAGCTCCAGTTAGGAAGGGATTTTATGCATTTCCCAAAGGTTATATTGAAACTTTTTTATTAGGTAAGTCTCCTAAAGATATGATCCCTGGGAAAGAAGGTAATGGTAGATTCTTTTATCTTAGAGATTTGACTGGGAAAAAGATAACAAGAGATGAGTATTATAATTTACGGCCTGATGAAAAAACGGCGATACTAAGGAGGGTCGGGATAAAAGAGATTCAAGTAGATTTTTGTTACACAGGAGATGATGATTATTCTGACGACCAAAAATTTATCGCCGTATATTCTCCAAGGCCGAAGAAATTTGTATATACTGGACCTTATATTTGGCATCACTTGAGAGACTATGATAATAATAAACCTTTAGTTAATCCATCAGACATAATAGCCGAGAAAGGTTCATGGATAAAAACGACACTTGATGTTTGGTGGAAAGCTCTTAAGAAATCTGATACAATATATAGATGGAAAAGTTATATAGACCGAGGAAAAGGAAATAGACATGGAAATCCTCATACATGTCCAAGTTGGTATTGTAAGGATGATTATGAAGTATTTATAGAGAGAATATAAAGAAAATAAAAGACTAGTATTGGGAAAATTAAACCCTTTACTAGTCTCTTTTTTTTATTCTATTATAGTCCAAGCTTCTCGAATTACTTTTCCAGCATCTTCATAGCTCATCTCAGAAAAACCGGACTCTGCATATCCATAACCCCAAGAATTTTTTATCATAAATCCATCTCTAGAGAAACCAACAATACTTATCGCATGTCCTCCTAAGTTTTCAGAACCATTCCAGAAATCATCACGTTCTCCGTTTCTTACAATAACAGCTATAAGTGCAGGTCCATTTGTTATCACTGCATGTTTAATTCCTTCAATAGTTGATATTCTTGAGAAGATTTTTATTTCTCCGGCCGCTTTCATTAACTCAAAACCTTCGGCAGGCATCATTCCATCTATTGTTTTATTAGCTCTAAGATAGTATAACCAATCAGGCTTTTTCTCCAGAGTTTTTCCATGGCTTAGCTGATAAAAGTTATACATTTCTGCTATTGAATGACTAACACAGCTTCCGACACTACCTTGATCCCACACTTTGCCGATATCTTTAAGTTTATATTCGGCCGGAAGTGTGATAGGTTGTGGTTTATATTCTGAGTAACTTTCTAGGTTTTCTGTTTTAATATAACCGTAAGATCTCATAATTACTTTTTTATTTTTCCGAATATAAGTTCAAGCATTCCCTGAACTAGAGCGATATCAAATACCCCGTTACTAGCTAATCCAACACCAGCACCTACTATGAGAGATTGCCACCAAGAAGCTTCAGCAAGACATCCAAGATCGAAAAACCAACCAAACATACATAATCCAATAGCGACTATCCAAGAAATTAATTGATTAGCCCACCCTGGAAGTTCTTTACCTATAATTCTTTTGATTGCCTGCGTAACAACAGGAACACCAGCCACTAAAGCAGCTAATGTTGAAAATACTGATACGAAATCCATAATTTTATTCCTTTCTAAATTTAATTAAGTATATACTATCTCCGGCGGATTCAGTTATCGAGAATACATAAGTCGTATCTTCTTTAGTGGTTATAGTTGTATACTGTGTAGTTATAACTGAATCACTAGTAAAATACATCGACTTAGGCCATTCTCGATATTCCATAAACGCCGGAAGTAAGTTTGCTGTAGTTATACTATCTATTATTCTTTGTGGTTCTATCGAAAAGCCTTCATAAAAAGTAGTATTAAATTTTCGGGAAGTACCACAAGAAATAATTAATAGAATAGTGATCAGGATTAGAATTAATTTTTTCATTCTTCTGATAATTTTACGATATATATTAAATTCGGATCTTTAGACTCAAGAGCATCATAATCAGTTTTTTCTATAATATCTGATAATTCTTGTGTTGGTTGTCCGAATATCCAAAGCTTTCTAGAATCAGTGCTCATATAAATACCATTAATATGTTTCTCTCTAGAATATTCAGCTTCAGGTCCTTTATAAAAATTAGTTAATGCCATATATTAGAGTGTTTTAATGGTTAATGCTTGTTCTAGTTCATAAATCTTTTGGTCAAGAATCTTAAGACATCCTACTAAATTGCTCTGTCCACCTAAGTAATGTGTATCTGAAAGACTTGGGAAATTACTATAAATGCTATCATCATCTGGATCAGGATCTTCAAAACCGGCAGATGAATTTACTCTCTGAATTGCAAACTTTAAGAGATCAAAATTATATTTATCTCCTTGTATTCTAGCTTCTACTTCTGCAGCTAATCCTCCTTCAGTTTCTCCTCCCGAACCAATAAGTTTATCTATCTTTTCATTTAACTCTGATTTTGTAGAGTCTATATATTCTCTTATAGCAATATCTTCGGTAGTTCTTTCTTGGGTTTCGGTATTCAAGTTTTCCTTAAATTCTTGATCAGCCGTTTTTCTCGCCTCGGATTCTTGAGAAATTTTTTCAGTTAATTTTTCCTTCGTGTCTTTCAAATCCTCCTCAAGAACATCAAGCTCGGTATTTATTGTTCCCAGACTTGAAGCATGATCAGCAATATCAGATATAGCTTTTTCGAGGCGTGATTTATCTTCGGCTGATAAAAGACCATCTTTCTGTGGTGTAGCATTTGGATAGATTCTTTGAACTCCACCCTCTTCATTCCCAACATAAAGATAATTATCAACCAAGTTTATAGCTATTTCCCCTGAAGCTAACCCACTAGGAAGAATTCCACCTGTAGTATATCTTTTTACTCTAATTACTTGACGTTTTCCTTGGCTTCCTTGATCATCTCCACCATCTATCTCTGAAATTGTAGTAGTTAATCTTAAAGCATCAGTGTCTTGAGTTACAGTAGTTGCATAAGTATTTCCAGAACTAATTCCAGAGAGAACTTTATTTCCTAAGTAATCAGCTGAACCATCTTTTGAAACTTTAACCATTCCAGATTCTTCAGAAGTAGTAAAAGATATTCCATGATGTCCATCTGATTCTATTCCTGAAACATACTTTCTAGGACTTTCTTCACCACCATCTCCAGTTACTGTTATTCCAGGGATTGTTCCTTTATTAACTTGAATTCTATGATTATTTAAGATAGTATTTACAGAAATTCCAGTAACAAATTCTTCTGAGCCACCTACTTCTCCATTCTCAATTTCAATATTAGGGAATGGTTTAGAATTTCCTGATAGTGTATTCCCTGAGAGTGTAATTCCTGAAATATATTCTCCGGAGGGTGCTAGATATGATCCAGTTAAGTCTCCTTTTAAGGCTTCTACAACATGTCCAAAGGAATCGATCTTAATGTTGGTGACAAAAGCTCCAGAATTACCCCCTGCATTAGTTCCTGTAGTTGGTTGAGAAGCATGTGATATTACTTGATTTCCTCCAATAGATCCACCTCCAGTTAAACCAGGACCTGCAGAGATAGTAGTTGTTACTTTTGCTAGGTCTGCTAATGAAAGACCAGAATCTGATATAACTTTTCCTGTAGTTCCATTAAAAAGTACTAGATTTCCAGAAATTGCACTTCCTGGTCCTGTTACAGCTCCATCTATATTAGTCTGTACAACTGTCCAATCAGAATCATTAGCAGTTGAACCATCTTTGATACAAATTATTATATCACCAGGTTCAAGTCTAAGTTCTGATACATTCGGAGCTCCAGTAGTGGCAACATAGACGTCACCTGTTGTATGTTGAGCAGGAAGACTCTTAACAGTTCCAGTTGTTCCGAGAGTTCCTTTAAATTTCAAGGCTACAGCAGCTTCTATTTTTTCTCCAATTTCCTTGATAACAAATGCAGTAGTAGCTAACTGATTAGTATTAGTTCCTTGTGGAGCTGTTGGAGCCTCTGGAGTTCCTGTGAAGATAGGACTTTCAATGGGAGCTTTAGTTGCTTCTAAGGTGTTCAACTCACCTCGTAGACCAGTAACCTCTGAAATATCATGTGTATGGTTTTTGGAAGTATTAATTGTAATATCTCCTGAAAAATCAGTTACTACACCTCCAGTAACAGCTCCGGTTAAAGTTATATTTCTTTTAGAACTTAATTTATCAGCACTACCAGCATTTCCAGAGACTGATTTAGGAGCTTCATGCACATGGTCAGCTCTAGCCCACTCCTTAGATTCTCCAGCTATTGCATGTCCTAATGGTTTAGGAACAGTAAATGAGGGGCTAGGAATTTTTATCGTTACAGCCTCAGAACCATCAAATGTAGTTTTATCTGTTCCTTCAAAAGTTCCACCAGTAAAAGTAAGTTTATTTTTTACCTTTCCAGCCGAAACTACAGTTCCTATACCTCCAGAGAAAACAATATCTCCTCCTGTTATTACATGTCCAAGCTTATCACCTGCTTCTGCTTTGATATGTTCTATGAACTCATTATTCAAAGAATTAATAATATTCAAAGTTTCAGACATATCTTCTTTAGTGGAAATTATTTCAAATGCATTTTTTCCAGCTCCATTTCTTTTTCCGACGGCTAGAATAATTTTAGCATTTTGAGAAGTAGTTCCATAAATTGCAATAACTGGCTCTCCTTGAGTAAATATAATGTTTTCTAAGGCTAGGATCGCTTCAGATCTACTTGTAAATAGTTCTGTATTTATTTTAAAATTAATTATTTGATCCATTTCATTCCTACTTTTAAATTTAAAAGGAGGCAATCAAGTTTTTACTCTTGATCAACCTCCCTTTATTTTATTTATCTAATAACTGCTTTTTAAGTTCATCTATTTCGGCCTTAAGTAATTTAATACCTTCGATTGCTAGAACACTCATTTTAGCATAATCAACTTCTTTAACTAGAACATAAGTTTCACCATCTTTCTCAATGGTTTCAAAGTTTTCAGGGTTAGGTACATCGGATTGTTTAAGTTCGGCGTCTGTTACTAGTTCAGGGAAAGTTGGTTCAAGTTCTTGTGCTATAGTTCCAAGGTCTTTTTTCCCACCTAAAATAAATGAATCTGTCGGAATAGAACAAATCTCCTCAAGTGTATGTTCCAAAGGTTTAATATCTGATTTCAAACGTTTATCTGAAGTCTGATAGAATCCACTAGAAGCATTAACTCTAGTAAGTGATACAGTAGAGTTTAGAGACCAAGTAATCGTACTATTAGCAGTAGATACTGTAGTATTTGTTCCATTTGCCACTTTAGGATTAGCAGAAATTTTTATTCCTCCAACAGTATAGTTATCTATTGTAGTCTTATTATTATTTACTGTATTAGTTAGATTTGAAACAGCATTAGTTCTATTAGTTACTTCATCATCTAACTTTTTCTCTAATTTTCCAAGAGCTCCATTGATACTATCAGTTGCTGCAATAGCTCCAGTCGTAGTTGGTTTTGAATACCCAGTTACTTTAGTATTTGCTCCTGTTACAACGGGATTAGTAGAAATTTTAATTCCATTTACAGTATAATTATCAATAGTTGTTTTATTAGAGTTAATTAAGTTAGGAAGAGTAGTATCAAGCTTTACTTTATCTGCAGCAGTCATAACACCAGCTACACTAGCAGTTGCAGCGGGAAGAGTTATATTGTTTGCTGCACTAACTCCTGTAGAAATAGTTGTTTTTGTTGCTGCGATAGCTACACTTGAAGCTGCTGGCGTAACTGCACCTAAAGCAAAATTCGCTGTGGTTATTCTATCAAGTTCTGTCTTATCGGTTGAAGTCATTACCCCTGCAAGAGTAGATGATGCAGCTCCAATATTAACTGAATGTTCTGATTTTGCATCAGTATCTGTAGAATTACCACTAACATCAGTACAAGTAAAGTTTATAGCTACATCAGAAGCTGTTCTAGTCCAGCAACCATCATCTTTCAAGTGAGAAGACTTCCCAAGAGTTTTAATAGCATTGAGAGTTTTCTTATCAGATGCACTTGCGAGACCTGCCTGAGTTTCTGATACTTCTGGAAGAGTGATAGAACTAGAAACTGCTTTATTATCTGTAGGATTTATACCCGTTATAGTAATTACTCTTGAGGTAGCTGTTGTAGTAGGCTGAGAGATAACATGATTAGTACCTGTGATTCGGTCAACTTTAGTTTTATCCGCTGCGCTTAGAACTCCCGCTGCAGATTGAGTAGCAGCAGGCAGCGTAATATTATTCGCAGCGGTAGTACCATCAGTAACATTAGTTTTACTAGCAGCTATTCCTACAGTAGACGCAGCAGGAGTTACAGCGCCAAGAGCAAAGTTAGCAGTATTAATTCTATCTAATTCTGTTTTATCTTTGGCGCTCATTGTACCTGCTGCGGAAGAAGTAGATATAGGAAAGTCTATAGTAGTACTTATATCTTCTTCATTACCATTATCAGATACAAATGTAATAGTAGCTTTATTAGCATCAGATTTTACAGATATATTATTAATAGAATCTGTATTTAATCCATCTAATTTAGTTTTATCCGCTGCGCTTAGAACTCCCGCTGCAGATTGAGTAGCAGCAGGC
>ERZ791624.58-NODE-58-length-76764-cov-2.949132_pt1 | contig 76764 bp, 63 predicted proteins | sample MGYA00510058_ERZ791624 | MGnify/ENA primary metagenome ERZ791624 (study PRJEB30046, sample SAMN00715158) | human gut metagenome | study: EMG produced TPA metagenomics assembly of the A metagenome-wide association study of gut microbiota in type 2...
TAAAGAGTTCTGCTGTCTGATACAAGAGGATAAATTGAATTGATAGAACTCACCTAAATATCTTGAAACGAAATATAAAGGTAGCATAATCTCGTATGACTTCAGGAACAATAGATCTTGGAGTGTCTGTGAATCTGTGGTTACCTCGGATTCTCATGCTCAGAAGCGACATATTTTACCCACTTACAACTTGTCGCCTTTTCTTTATTCCTTTATGCAAGGTTTGACATATCGAAGTTCTTGTTACGTATGTCCATATGCTCGACCTCAGAGAAGTGGTGATATTACGTTAGCTGATTTTTGGGGAGCCAAACAGTTATTCCCTAATTTGACGGCAGATTATGGAGTTTCAATGATTCTGATTAATACGTCCAAGGGACAATGTATTTTGGACCGATTACATGAAAAGATCAAGGTTTGTGATAGTAGCTTGGCTGTTGCGGTAGCCAATAATCGGAATTTAGCTCATCCGACGATAAAGCCGCTTCTTAGAGATAGCGTATTCCAAATGCTTGAACACAAAGGATACGAACATGTTGCTCGAAGGTATTTTCGTCCTAGATTGTACTGGTTAAGGCGATTCAAACATTGGGTTAAACATATTAACTAGGTACTTCGTCCTCAACTTATGCCAATTCCTCGTTTAAATATAGCGAACAAATATTTTTGCTGGGCACTTATTTTGTTCCCAGTAGCAGTGATGTATAGTTTTTTCGGTATTCCTTTATCCTATGTCATTACCGCAATCGGCATGCTTCTGGCGGTAATAAGTGGAAGAACGCTATTATTGAGAGGTGCAAGTTGGGTGATTGTATTTTTTTGTTATATGGCGGTAATTCCCTCGTTGGTGTTCTTTCTTTCTACTCATGCACTTGGAGGTTTGATTCAGACAGGAACATGGTTGTTCCTGTTATATATGATGCTGTTTAATGAGTATGTTGAGCGAACATATTTGCGACGTGTTTACGGGTGGGTGTTAATAGCCGCCATTTGTTTCTTTTTGTATCAAGAGTTCATATATTTATTAACTGACTCTCGAATTTCAGGTATAATTCCGTTTTTAGATTTTACCTATTATGCTGATAGTTCCACTGAAGCATTTAGTGAGGTGCAACAGAATGCAAATCGTTCCAGCTCTTTCTTTTTGGAGCCTGCTATGTTTGCGCAATTCTTGGTTCCTGGGCTGGCGATGAATATGAAGTACACGCGTAAAAACTTTCTTTGTTTTTTAGGACTCCTGATAATTATTGTAATTGGCCGCACTGGAACCGGTTTGTTTATTGGTGCGATTGCATCGGTAATTTACCTGTTGAATTGGAAAGAGGGTAGTAAAGCAGTGAAATTCACTTTTTATTGTGTTATTTTTATTGTTGGACTGATTGGGGCAAGGTATATTATGACGACCAACTATTATACATATATCTCTGCTCGGACTGAAGAGTTTAGCAGTGATGATAGTTCTGCTTTTGTGCGTTTTTTTCGAGGTTATCTGCTGTTAGGTGCAATGACTCCCGCTGAAAAACTGTTAGGGGTGGGTACGAAAAATCTTGTAGAAATTACACAACGTCCTGGGGTTTCAGCGTTTTTTGGAGATAATGATATCTACATGAACGGGGTTCAGGCTGTTTTAGTTGGGGGTGGGGTAGTTGGATTGGCCTTATTTTTTTGGATGTTATGGAAGATCTATCGCCAGGCTGATTCGACCGGAAGATATATTATACTCTTATTTAGTATTCAAAGTTTAATGGCCGCAAGTTATCTGTCTGCTCTTATGCTCGTTGATTTAATATTTGCACTAAAATATAAACGCACATGCCTTTCAAAATCTATCTTGACCCAAAGGATGTCAATGATGCCACGTCATTCTACATTGCCATAATCCGAGAGGCAATCGATGCTCTTGGACAAAAGTGTCCTATAACGCATAATCTCTCAGAGGTCATGCCGGAAGATATAGTTGTGACTGTCAAGGTGACATCCGTATATAGGCTACTCCGACAGAACAAAAAACAGCATATCGTTTTATGGATACAAGGGGTTCAGCCTGAGGAGATGCTCTGTTCGAACACACCATTCCCTAAAAAAATGGTATTATATACTATTCTACGTTATTTGGAATGGTTGTCTTTGAGAAAAACAAAAGGAGTGATATTTGTCTCTGATGAGATGCAGAAACATTATAAGTGTAAGTATCATTGGAAAGGTGCTAAATGGTTTATTATGCCATGCTTCAATATATTGCTAGAAGAAAAATATTTTTCATACCCGCATAAATATGATAGCCTTAGTTTCGTATATGCAGGTTCGCTTGATAGGTGGCAATGTTTTGAAGATATTCTGCAAACCTTCAAAGCAGTCCAGGCTAAAGAGCCTACAGCATCTTTGATGGTCCTTACAAAGGATGCTCAGGCAGTCCATGATAAATGTCAGATATATGGACTGGACAATGTATCTACTAAATATGTCCCTAAAGAATTGGTAGGTGAAGAGCTTTCCAAATATAAATTTGGATTTATTCTGCGAGATAATATTGTGGTGAACCGGGTGGCTACACCTACAAAGATTAATTCTTATATGGCATCAGGAGTTGTGCCTGTGATTTCGACATGTCTTGTTGATTTCAAATCCAAAAATAAAGGACTCGAAAATATAGTGTGGATTGACGATCTGAAAGATTACGAAAGGAATGCATCACGCATTATAGATTTTCATTATAATAGTACAAAGAACCCGGAACAAATGCTTGCTGATTATCGTCAGGTGTTCCGGAGTTATTATAGTAGGATTTCGTATATTTCTAATCTTGTAAACTTTTTCAAATCCATAGAATGTGAGTAAAATACGAATTTTGTATTGCCTTTATGGTCTCAATATAGGTGGGGCAGAAACATTTGTTTATAATGTTTATTCGGCAATCGACCAGAAGTCTTTCGAGATAGATTTTGTACTTCAGGATCCTACTCTGGCGAATGAGAAATTAATAGCTTTGATAAGACAACGTGAAGGTAAGATCTATTTCTTGCCTAATGTGTATAAGTCTCCTTGGGGATTTTGGCGTGGCCTTAGCGCTTTGTTGCAGAAAGGGAAATATAATGTGTTGCATTATCATGTGAATGCATTGATTAATATCTTGCCGGTTTTTGTTTGCAAGCGTTGTAATATGCCTTTGATTGTACATAGTCACAGTACGAGTAATGCTAAAGGTGGATTTATAGGTCGGTATGTACACACGTTTAATAGATGGCTGTTGAATAAGCAAAAGTTTGAAAAACTGGCATGTGGTCCGGAAGCAGGAGAGTGGTGCTTCAAGAATGGGACTTTTACAGTCATTGAAAATGCTGTAAATATGAATCATTTTGCTTTTAATAAACGATATCGAGACGACCTTCAAAAACAACTTAATCCGGCAGGTAAAAGAGTGATAGGCCATATTGGCCGTTTGGTCGAAGCTAAGAATCATAAATTTCTTATTTCGCTCTTTTGTGAATATAAAAAACGACATCCAGATACGCTGTTGATCATTGTTGGTGATGGAGAACTGAAAGTAAAACTGGAAAAGCAGGCAAGTGATTTAGGAGTACAAGATTCAGTGCTTTTTATTGGTAATGTACAGGATCCGGAACGCTATTTTAGCCTTTTTGATTGTTTTGTCTTTCCTTCTCTTTATGAAGGACTCCCATTTACGTTGATCGAAGCTCAGGCTTCAGGAGTCCCTGTTGTCGCTTCGTCTACTATAACACCTGTAGCAAAGATAATTGATGAGATGGAGTTTATTTCTTTAGATGCATCTTTGGAAACTTGGATCAATGCAATTGATAATGCGATGTATAAAACTAAAGGACGAAACTATAATATGAAAAAAGCACAAATTTCAGATTATAACATTGATAACTCAATAAAGCAACTTGAGACCATATATACTCGGCTTGTTCAATCAGTTTAATAGATGTGTTATGAAATTAATCAGAACGTTGAAGAAAATAGTATTTCACATTAAATTTCGTAAGGCAAATTCATTTCAGAAAGCAGAGATGATGCGTCCTTATTTTTACCATCTTGGTAAAAATGTGCGACTGTTTACCTCTCATTTTGGAGGGAATCCTGAGCATATTTCTATTGGAGATAATGTCTTAGTGGCTGCAGATGTTAAATTTATTACTCATGACATGTCTGTCTTCAATATTGCCAGATATGCCGGCGTTTCAGAGAGTTCAGTAGATGGCATTGGAAGTATTGTGCTTGGTGATAATTGCTTTATAGGTGCCTATTCACTTTTAATGCCGAATTGTTCTGTGGGACGTAATTCTGTGATTGCTGCAGGATCTATTGTTACAAAACATGTACCGGATAATGAAGTGTGGGGCGGTGTCCCCGCGTCATTTATAATGACTTGTGATGATTATGCTAAAAAGGTTATTGAAAGGTCGAGCCATTATCCATGGCTTTGGACCAAAAAAACAATGAGTGAACAAGATAGAATCAGAAGTAGACAGGAATATTTATTTGGACAAAAGACAACTGAGATCGAATTATGAAGAAAAAAGTGATGCTTGTATTCGGGACGAGGCCTGAAGCCATTAAAATGGCGCCGTTAGTCAAGGAATTCCAAAAATATCCCGATGATGTTGAAACAATTGTATGTGTGACCGGACAACACAGAGAGATGTTAGATCAGGTGTTGCATATCTTTGGTATAAAGCCTGATTATGATTTGAATATTATGCAACAGGGACAGGACCTGTATGACGTAACAGCTCGCGTGTTGATTGGAATGCGAGATGTGTTAAAAGAGGTTAAGCCGGATGTTATTCTTGTACATGGAGATACGACGACTTCGACTGCTGCAGCTCTTGCTGGATTTTATCAGCAAATCCCTGTAGGTCACGTTGAGGCAGGGTTACGAACCCACAATATTTATTCTCCGTGGCCCGAGGAAATGAATCGTCAGATTACTGGTCGAATAGCAGAATATAATTTTACTCCAACTCCGCTTAGTCGGCAAAATTTGTTAGACGAAGGGATTAAGGATGAAAAAATTATAGTTACAGGCAATTCAGTCATTGATGCCCTTTATTGGGTCGTTGAGCGAATAAAAAATAATTGTGATCTACAATCTGAGTTAACGCATCGTCTTGCTCAAGCGGGGTACGATACGACGCGACTGCAGAATGGCCGAAAACTCGTGCTGATTACGGGGCATCGGAGAGAAAATTTTGGTGAAGGATTTTTGTCTATGTGTAAGGCCATAAAAACTCTTACTGAAAAATATCCGGAGGTTGATTTCGTATATCCGATGCACTTGAATCCGAATGTGCGGAAACCGATTCATGAAGTATTCGGAGACGATTTGTCTGGTTTGCGTAATATGTTTTTTATCGAACCATTGGAATATTTGAGTTTTGTTTATCTAATGGAAAGTGCTACTATTGTTCTTACAGATAGTGGTGGAATTCAGGAAGAAGCTCCAGGCCTTGGAAAACCAGTGCTTGTCATGCGTGATACTACAGAACGACCAGAGGCGTTATCTGCTGGAACGGTGCAGCTTGTTGGAACGGACTATGATAAAATTGTATATCATGTATCTGAACTTCTTGATAATCAGTTGGAGTACGAAAGAATGAGTAAGGCTGTCAATCCTTATGGTGATGGTTTGGCATGTAAACGCATAGTTCGTTGGTTATTATGCAATGAGAAGATTTAGTATATTTCTTGTGCGACAGAATTGTTAGGTTTTGTCGATATGCATTCAATTATCCTAACACGATTGTATCGTGTAAAAATTGTATTGGGACACATGTATGTCCAACTTTGTTGCAAAGGACGAAAAGTTAGCTTGCATCATCTTGCTTTGTAGATCTTTTTTAAAGCGAGTGCAGTGCTATTGTAGTGCAAACTTGTAGATGTGGGAATGACGCTCTCTTATTACCTTTAAATTTAGATGAGTATGATCATCCAGCCGAAGGGGAATTTAGCCAATCAATAAATTTGTTATTGTTGACTTGAGTAATAATAAGAAAGAACCGAAGAAAGGGTTTTGCCGATATGCTCCTGCATAAAAAATGAATCTACATGTATTAATGTTGCCAGCGCAGGGTTGATGCAGACTGATTGGTCCTTGTTAAGACCTTATGTGGACGCTATATGTGGTGTTCCATGAGTGTAAACCTGATATTTTGGAGCCTCGTTTAATGACGCAGCTTAAAATGGAAATAAGTAATTTTGTTGTCACTGTAGATACGAGAATAGTAATAGAATCAAATCGAATGCGGTCCGTAGGTGTTATGCATGATGATAGCATCTATGGATTGTATTCGTTAATGCTGTTAAAGAGCTGTTAGTTAGTCTATAGATAGTCCTGTGATATGAAAATTAAAATTATTCATTTACAAGTCATTCCTAAATTGTCAGGTGTTCAAAAGGTTTCATTAGAAATAATGAAAAACTTACCGAATGAGAAGTATGAAAAATATGTATTATTTGGAGAATCAACGGCGTACGGGGATAAACAAGCTTGTATTGACCAATTTGAAAGGGCAGGAGTTAAAGTTATAATCTTCCCTTTAATGAAACGAGAAATTGGTTTGAGCGATTTGAAAGCTACTATTGCTTTGTATCGCTTATTTAAAAAAGAGCATTTTGATATTGTGCATACAAATTCAACAAAGCCTGGAGTTATCGGTAGAATTGCGGCTAAATTGGCCAAAGTCCCTTATGTGATACATACGGTTCATGGTTTAGCGTTTCATCGCTTTTTAAAATTTTATGTGTGGTTATTTTATTGGGCTTGTGAAATGGTTGCTTCATTGTTCTGCGATAAAATAGTGTTGGTCAATCATTACTATGAAAGATATTTCAAAATGTTTAAACATAAAGTTGAAGTAATATATAATGGAATCGATTACTCCGCGTTCAAATAATAAAGAAGTGACGAAAATTTTATTTGTGGGTAGGTTAGATAAGCAAAAAAATCCATTAATGTTATTGGAAGTGGCGAAAGAAGTTATTCTACGTTATCCACGTACCATTTTTACCATTATAGGTGATGGCGAAAAATATATGGAGTGTAAGAACTACATAGATGATAATGAGTTATCCCGCAATGTGTTTTTGGCAGGTTGGCAGAATGATGTTCAATCGTATTATAAAAGTCATGATATGTTTATTATGACATCGATTTATGAAGCTTTTGGTTTGATTTTTTTAGAGGCAGGCTTCCATCGTTTGCCTACTGTTGCAACTAATGTAGAGGGTATTCCTGAAGTGGTGCTCCATCAGGAGACGGGATTATTGTCTTCTCCGACAGATGTCCCTGCGATGATTGCTAATGTATGCTATTTGATTGAACATCCAGATGAGCGAATAAGGATGGGAAATAATGCGTTTACCTATGTGACAACGCATTTTACATCTTCATTAATGGCTGAAAAATATAGACAACTTTACGAACATAATAAACTATAAATGTGATTTGGGATAGTGATGTTGATTGTCAGGGTTGCCTATGGGTGATTCAAATGACGCGTTAGTTGACTATATCACATTGAATGTACCCCCTGTAGCGTTTTCAAATGTACCACTTCAGACATGGTCGCTTTCGGTTCGGCAAAGTTAAGATTATTTCTGATTTTTTCTTCTCATCGAGTCACCTTTTAGCTCAACCCGAACCGCGTTAGCGGTGAGGCGGTCCATGATTGCGTCAGCCAAGGTAGGCTCATTGATGTAGTCATACCATTTTGATACCGGGAGTTGTGATGTCACGATTACGGATTTCCTCTGATAGCAGTCTTCCAGGATCTGGAGCAGGGCCAGACGTGAGTTGTTGTCAAGCGGCTGCAGTCCGAAGTCATCAAAGATGACGAGGTCATTCTTCTCGATGCGGTTGATGACCTTAAGAAGGCTTCCGTCAAGTTTGGCGAGCGCTATACGCTCGATGAACTTGTTCATGGAGAAGTATTCCACCCTGTGTCCCATGAAGCAGGCCTGTCTTCCGATGGCACATGCCAGGAACGATTTCCCGCATCCTGTCCTGCCGTCTATGAGAAGATTCTCGGCTCTGTCTATGAAGGTGCAGTCCATAAGTTCGAGCAGCATCTCCTTGCCCAGATTCCTCTCTTCCGAACAGATTACATCTTCCATTACGGCATTGTAGCGCAGCTTGCTGGTCTTGAGGTACATTTCTGTCCTCTTGCGGTTGCGGTACTGCCGTTCCGCCTCAGCAAGTCTTGCAATAAAGGTGTCCAAAGCAGGCCACTGGCTTGCAGGCATACTCTGAAGGGCTTTGTAGCATTCCGCCATACCCTTGAGTTTAAGTCCCTCCAGCTGGAGGATCGTTTCTTGTGTGTTCATTGGTTTATATTCGTTTATGTGCCGGCATGGTTGTCCTATTGATACGCGGACGCACCTCTCACGTTGTCGTTCCGGGGCATGTATGAAGCCGTATCCGACGGTGTCAGGGGTATGTCGTCCAGATTGTTCTTGAGTATTGCCTCTATGCGTTTGTATGTGGACGCGGTCTTCGGCTCTATCCGTCTGCAGGCCGCCTCAAGCCGTACCGCTCCGTATCTTACGGCCAGGCGCAGGACACCCTGGCAGGAGCGGTATGCCTGCTGCACGAACAGGGCGGACTTCAGTATGCAGTCTATGGACTCACGTGTATGAGGTCCTATCTGACTGGCCTTCGACTGGAAATAGGCGGCATTGACTTCCTTTGAGCGTCTGTATGCCATATGCTTTTCCGGCATGTGGGCCTCGACTGTGGAGTACCCGTCTGAGCGCTTCCTGTCGTGTACCGCTATCCTGTCCAGTCTGATCCAGACTTCCACCGTCTCCGCATCGTATATGACCTTGGCTTTCCTGCCTATATGCTGATATGGAACGCTGTAGAAGTGGTTCCTGTCCACCTGGAAGTGATAGGTGGAGTTGATGGTTATTTCCTTGGTGTACTTCAGGAGGAAGGGCTTTGGCGGCAATGGGAGCATATACGGACGTTCCTCCCTTTCGTATTGCTCTCTGCGGCTGTATATCCTGTTCTTGCGGGGCCTGTCGTTGAACATGTCATTCAACTCATCCAGCCTGCCGTTGAGCTCGTCATAAGAAAAGAAGGTGTCGCGGCAGATGCGGCTGTAATAGTATCTGTATGTCTGGTTGACAAGGCTCTCGGCCGGACCTTTGTCCCGTGGCCTGGCAGGGCGGCATTCGTCCAGCTCGGTCCCGTTGTGAAGGCACCATTGGCTCGCGGCCTCATTCAGGGTCGGCTCATAGCGGTCTGTCTTCCTTATCCACTGGCGCATGTTGTCTGTCTTTGAGACCTCGGCTACACCGCCGAAGTATCTGACGGCTCTTGACAGTGCCTGGAAGAGATATTCCATCTTTGCGCTTGGCAGTGCGGTCACATAGCTGAGCATCGAGTACGGCAGCACACAGACAAGAACAATCGCCTTGACCGCTTCTCCTGTGTCTTTATCGACTATCCATAGATTGTCGCCTGCAAAGTCGAACTGCATCTCGCGCCCGGGCTCATACACGTTATGGTACTTGTAGTCGTGATTCCTTTCATATTCCTGGATGATCGCCTTGAACTGGGTGTAGCCGTATGGATTGTCTGTGCTCTTCAGGTATTCCTCATACAGAACGTCATAGGTCATGTGCTTGCGCATCATGTCCCTTGCATAGTCCTCAATTCTCTCCTGCATGAAGGCATACCTGTCGGAGTCCCTGCCGCGATGCCCGTCGCCTTTCAGCATGATTGCCTGAAGCTCCGCATCGTTCAAGGCAAGGAGGTCCACCATGCTCCTGCCGGATGCTTCCGCACGGTCCCGGTAGTTCCTCAGAGATGTGCGGCTGAGTTTCAGCTTGCGCTCCATCTCCCGTAGTGATGTCCCGCGGGATAACTCGCGGATAATTACTCTGATGTCTGTCATTGTCGCTTTTACATTTGCCATAGCCCTGTGGTATTACCTTTACCACAAAGTTACCTCGTCAAACCGTTTGCGACCATCCCGAAGAATCTGCCCCGACCATGCCGGCACTGGTTAACGGGGGGGGACATTTCATTCCGCTACAGGCGGTACATTTCATTCTGATATGACCGGTACATTTGAAAGTGATATGGGCGGTACATTTAATGTGCTGCAATCACATAAATGGCATTAATCACTCAAATCTATAGTTATTGTTCCCAGCACAAACCGCAAAAATATCTCTTAATCCTTGAATTTAGGTTTGAGAATCTCGGAGTAAATCACACCTGTACGCAAATCAAACCCACCAGGGAACAGCGATTCGTCAATCCCAACAACGGTTTCTTGGCGTTCATCGTCTGTGGAATCTACAGAAGTGGAATCCAATTCAAAAGGTACAGAAAATGAACTTGATTGCATCTGCTCAACCCGTCGCATCGCAGCTTGAATAGCTTCGTCGTCATACGAAAAAACTGCATCACCCATTCTATTGAGACTGCTATTTTCAGGCGTAACAGACATGGTTGAAGGAATAACAGAAGGTACTACATCCTGCTCTGAAGGGGAAACTACTCCTCGTTGCTGAGATACCGGGGATACTTTCTGCGGAATTGACGCCTGAGATGGGATAGGAGAGTGTGATGAATCTGCTGAAGACGAAGAAGAGGTTGTTGCTATCGTAGATTCTCCAGCCACACTTTCAGTGGAGGTTGGGGTAGACGGCGTCTGAGGTTCCTCTGTGGATCTACGAGCACGTTCGATCTCCTCCAAAAGATCATCCCAAGGTGAATTTTGAGGCAACTGATCCGACTCAGTCGGTTGTCCGGGCTTTTTCTTTAACAGAGAGAGAGCTATGGAAGCTCCAATAGCTATCAACAAAGGCAATAACTCTTCCATAACCAAACTTCCGTTTACTCTTTCACATTCTCAACGCGCGTGATTTTCTCAACACCCTTGATCTTACCGACCTTATCCATGATCATTTTCAAGTCATCAAGCCCCTTAACATACAAGCTGATGTCGCCCTCAAAAATACCATCATGGCTCTGAAGGTGTATTTCACGAATATTGATATTCAACTCTCCGGTAATGACTTGCAACAACTCCAACATAATACCCACACGATCAATACCTCGAACCTCGATAATAGACAAATAAGACATTGCCTTGTGGCTCGACCAGGTAACAGGTGTCAAATTGTTACCATGTTGACTGGCCAATTTGATCAGTTCGTTGCAACTTTTTTTATGAACATCAACCTTGTGGGTATCAGGATTCTTGTAACCGACTACCTCATCTCCCGGAATAGGATTACAACAAGGGGCAATTACAAACTGTGGCTGTTCGGGATCATCTACATGCTCAATCGCTCGATCAATCGTGGAAGTGGGATCAATCTTCTGCTCCTTCCCGTTTTGCGATTTCCGTTTTTCATCCGCACTCAAAAATTTAAACGGATTCGGAATCTGCAATGACCAGAATTTCAGAATTTTGCTGGCCGAATTTTCGCGCAAAACCTTACCGAGACCGTCGAGATTAATAATTCCAGCCCCAACTTTGCTGTAAAACTCATCCTTTGTGGTACACTCATAGGCCGGCAGAACCTTACGGAAAACCCGAGCACGAGAACTGGTCGGAATACCAAAGTCACGCATACGAGCTTCAAACTGCTCTCGGCCTGTATTGATGTTGTTGAGTTTCTCCTTCTTCAGGAAGCTGATGATACACTGCTTGGCTTTCGTGGTAGCCACATGATCCAGCCAGTTCGCTTTGGGCCGTACATTCTGCGAGGTAATAATCTCTATCTGGTCCCCGCTCTGAATAGGCGTAAAAATGGATTCTATCTTGTGATTAATCTTGGCTCCGATCGCACTATTACCGATGTTGGTATGGATATCATACGCAAAATCAAGCGCTGTGGCCCCTTGAGGTAGGGTACGAGATTCACCTTTCGGCGTAAAGACAACAATCTCGTTGGTATAAAGACTCAGTTTGAAATTGTCGAGGAACTCTACCGCATTTTCTGTCGGGCTGTTCAATGCCTCACGAACCTGTTTGATCCAACGATCGAATTCTCCCTCATCACGACCTTCTGCGTCACTACTCTTATATTTCCAGTGCGCCGCAAAACCGCGTTCGGCAATCTCCTCCATCCGCTGCGATCGAATCTGAACTTCAACCCAAACGCCATCAGGCCCCATCACTGTCGAATGGAGAGCCTCATAACCGTTGGCTTTGGGTATATTGACCCAATCACGCAAACGATCCGGCTTGGGTTTGTAAATATCAGTTACCAGTGAATAGATGTGCCAACACTGAGCCTTTTCCGGAATCATCGGAGAGGGTTTGAACACAATCCGAATCGCAAACAGATCATAGACCTCCTCGAACGGTATCTGCTTACGCTGCATCTTCGACCAGATCGAATAAACAGATTTGACCCGTCCCGAAATTTCAAAATCGATGCGATTCTCCTTCAGTGCCTCGATCAACGGAGCATTAAACTTTTCAATGAATTTGGTTCGATCTGGCTCCGTCTCCTGAATTTTTTGCTCGATCTGCCGGTACTCTTCGGGGAAACGATATTTGAGCGTCAAATCCTCCAACTCACTCTTGATCGCATACAACCCCAAACGATGAGCCAACGGAGCAAACAGATAGATCGTCTCGCTGGTGATCTTCATCTGTTTGTGTGGAGGCATACTGCCCAGTGTACGCATATTGTGCAGACGGTCCGCAATCTTAATCAAAATCACCCGAACATCATCTGACAATGTCAGTAACACTTTTCGGAAATTAGCCGCCTGCTCCGACGCCTCTGTTTTGAATACCCCGGACATCTTGGTCAATCCATCCACCATCTGAGCCACTTTGGGCCCAAACATCGATTGGATATCTTCCACCGTATAGTCCGTATCTTCAACTACATCGTGCAACAGAGCCGCCATGACCGATTTGACGCCCAGGCCTATCTCGTCCACCACGATCATCGCTACGGAGATCGGGTGCATGATATAGGGTTCACCGGAGCGACGGCGCACACCGGCGTGAGCCTCTTTCGCCAAAAAGAATGCACGCTTGATCCGATCTGCATCCTCCTGGGTCTTGCAGATCTTTGCACAATGCTCCATCAGGCGATCGAACGCCGCATCGACCATCTGTTCATCTTCCGGACTGTACCCCATATCCGTACTGTTTTAAATCTTCAATTCCGAAAATTATCCGGCGGCCAAAGCCTCACGTACTTTGGTCTCGATCTCTTCTCGCAAAGCATCATTGCCTTTCAGCAACTCTTTAACCGCATCACGTCCCTGACCCAGTTTCTGATCACCGTACGAGAACCAAGATCCGCTCTTCTTAATGATTCCCTTATCAACACCCAAATCGATGATCTCTCCAATTTTCGAGATACCTTCACCGAACATAATATCAAACTCTGCACGGCGGAATGGGGGAGCCAACTTGTTTTTCACAATTTTGACTTTGGCACGAGCACCAAGCTGTTCCTCGCCATCCTTAATTACAGATGCCTTGCGAATATCGATACGGATGCTGGCGTAAAACTTCAACGCATTACCACCTGTGGTAGTCTCTGGGTTACCGTACACCACACCGATCTTGTCACGCAGCTGGTTGATGAAGATACATACCGTACCCGTTTTGCTGATGCTGGCTGTCAACTTACGCAATGCCTGAGACATCAAACGAGCTTGCAAACCCATCTTCGCTTCACCCATTTCGCCCTCAATTTCAGCTTTCGGGGTCAAAGCGGCCACAGAGTCAATCACCACGATATCGATTGCACTGGAACGGATCAGATGGTCCGCAATTTCCAAAGCTTGCTCACCATTATCGGGTTGTGAAATCAACAACTCATCGATATCTACCCCCAATTTCTGAGCATAGGTGCTGTCAAAAGCATGCTCTGCATCAATAAAGGCGGCAATACCTCCAGCTTTCTGAGCCTCGGCAATAGCATGAATCGCCAATGTGGTCTTACCTGAAGACTCCGGACCATAAATCTCGATCACGCGCCCTTTGGGATATCCTCCAATACCAAGCGCCTGATCCAGCGTAATCGATCCAGTCGGAATCACGGGAACAGACTCAACAGCCTTGCTGCTCATCTTCATGATTGCGCCTTTGCCAAAATCCTTTTCGATCTTGTCCATTACGGCGCTGAGAACCTTGAGTTTCTCGGGATTTACCTGACTTTTATCTGCCATAAATCACTATGTCTGTATAAAATTACTTTTGATAAGCCTCCACAATCTGAGTGAAGTGCTCTTTCGTATTTACTTTTTCAAAAATTTTCTCGATGACTCCCTGTTCGTCAATAACAAAGGTTGTACGCAAAATTCCCATCGACACACGTCCCATGAACTTTTTCTCACCATAAACCCCGTATGCCGTAGCAATACTTTTGTCCGTATCCGCCAACAAAGTAAAATTGAGCGAATGTTTGGCAATAAAATTCATATGAGACTTGGCGCTATCGGGGCTTACTCCAACTATTTCAAACCCCATCCGCTGCAGTTCATCCCGTCCATCTCGCAAACTGCATGCTTCTGCCGTACAACCTGGAGTATTGTCTTTGGGATAGAAATAGAGAATCACTTTCTTGCCCCGAAAATCAGACAACGAAACTGAATCACCATTTTGATTCACCCCGGTAAACTGCGGAGCAATATCACCTACTTTAAGTTGTGTCATAATACACCTATAGTTTTTACGCGGTTCTACAATTCGTAAAAGGGCATATACTTTGTAAAGATACGAAAAACCCTGAAAAGACAAAAAGTTTTCCCGGTCAAAACAAGCCCGGAAAAACTTTCTATCATTAAGGTTTCAAACTATGTCAACTCTTTATTTGGCAAGAACCCTCTTTTCAATCTCTTCGATCTGATGACGGAACACTTTGTCCGTCTCAATCAAATTGGAAATCGCCTTGCATGCATGCAAAACAGTCGCATGATTCTTACCGCCAATCGAAGCCCCAATAACCGTCAGCGGAGCCTTCGTATGTTGTTTACTTAAATACATGGCGATTTGACGGGCCTGAGCCACCTCACGAGTTCGACGAGGCGAATTGAACTTCTCTTCACTCAAATCCAAATACTCACAAACCACCTTACGAATATGATCGATTGTAATCTCCTTTTGAGTGAACTGCACATACACCTTCAGAATCTCTTTGGCCAACGAAACCGTCACCTTCTTACCCAGGAACGACGCATTAGCAACCAATGATGAGAGGGCACCCTCAATTTCACGCACATTTGCATTGATATTGTTCGCCAGGAAATCAACCACCTCATCCGATACTTCAGCACCCAAACGATACGCCTTGTTACGGATAATCTTAACCTTCGTATCAAAATCAGGCAACATCAACTGTGCCGACAAGCCCCATTTGAAACGAGTCAACAGACGTTGTTCAATATCCTTCAACTCCACAGGAGGTTTATCCGAAGTCAAAACGAGCTGTTTCCCTGAAAGATGCAAATGGTTGAAAATATTAAAGAAGGCATTCTGAGTCTTCACCTTACCAGCCAACTCTTGGATATCATCGATAATCAACATATCAAGCATCTGATAGAAGTTGATAAAATCGTTGATCTCACCGGAACGCACCGCATTGGTGAACTGTGCCTGAAATTTGTTCATCGACACATAAAGCACCTGCATCGAAGGACGACGTTGTTTGGCCTCCATACCGATCGCCTGAGCAATGTGCGTTTTACCCAACCCTGGATCACCATATATATATAAGGGGTTGAATGGGGTGGTACCCGGACTAACAGCTACCGAAACCCCCGCAGACCTGCACAATCGGTTACACTCTCCCTCAACAAAAGTATCAAACGTGTAATTCGGATTAAGCTGAGGATCGATTACCAATTTGCGAATACCGGGAATCACAAACGGATTTTTTATATTTGCCGTATCAGTCCGTGCAGCAAAGGTGCTGATAGCAGTCATATCTGCCTCGGAGGCAACAACTGGCGCCGGCTGTTCCGATTGGGGAACCGCATAGCGCAAACGAGCCTTCAAACCGAATTGCTGATGAATGATCGGTGTCAACAACTTGATGAAGTGTTTTTCTATATAATATACGTAGCTTTCGTTCGGAACGCGCAACTTAAGCGTCGTACCGTCGAAATCAAGAGGGACTATCGGCTTGAACCATTTGGAAAACTCCTCACTGGAGGTCTGCTCTTTAATTTGGGACAAGCAAGTTTGCCACACCTCTCTATAGGTCTGGTTATTAACGATCATTATCAGAGTGGATTATTTCGATTTGCTTAAGCAAAATTGTAAATAACAATGTGAAAAAAAAACCACATACTATATTGTTTATTTAACTTAAATTTATATAGAAAAATAAGGGATACAATAGGGTCGGTTTTTAATCGTTTGATATAGAGTATTCAGAAAATAATTCTTATTTTTGTCTATAAGTTTTTTCGAGTCTAATTTCAAGATAGTATAAACAAAACACATAAGACGATGGACACAAATTTGGACCAGATCGTGCTTGAAAAAGCCCAAAAGTGGCTGACTGGCAACTATGACGAAAAGACCAAACAACAGGTTAAACACCTGATTGACAACGATAAAAAGGAATTAACCGAGAGTTTTTATAAAGACCTCGAATTCGGAACCGGAGGCTTGCGCGGCATTATGGGTGTCGGTACCAACCGCATGAATATCTACACAGTAGGTATGGCAACCCAAGGGTTGGCCAACTATCTGAAAAAGGCCTTCCCAAATGAAAAAATCAAAGTGGCAATCGGCCATGATAGCCGTAACAATAGCCGCCTTTTTTCAGAACATACTGCCTCTATTTTTGCCGCAAATGGATTCAAAGTATATCTGTTTGACTCTTTGCGTCCAACACCGGAATTAAGTTTCGCAATCCGTCAATTGGGATGCCAGAGCGGGGTAGTCATTACCGCCTCTCACAACCCCAAAGAGTATAACGGATACAAAGCTTATTGGGCTGATGGAGCTCAAGTCACTCCGCCACATGACAAAAACATCATCGCAGAGGTACAAAAAATTACTTCTCCTGACGAAGTTCTCACCACAACCAGCAAAGAGAACATCACCATCCTCGGTGAAGAGTTCGACAACCTGTACCTCGACACCATTCACAGCCTTTCATTGTCACCAGAAGCCATTGAGGCCAATAGCGACATGAAAATCGTCTATACTCCTTTGCACGGTTCCGGTGTTATTTTAGTACCTGCATCATTGCGTAAATTTGGCTTCCATAATATTATTACGGTCAAAGAGCAAAACATCTCCGATGGCAATTTCCCGACAGTTGCATCGCCAAACCCTGAAGAGCGCGCGACGATGAAAATGGCCATTGATTTGGCAGCCAAAGAGAAAGCCGACCTGGTATTGGCTACCGACCCCGATGCAGACCGTATTGGTGTAGCTCTGCCCAACGAAAAGGGCGATTACGTCCTGCTCAATGGCAATCAGACCTGTACTCTTTTGGCGTACTACCTGATGCGTCGCTGGAGCGAACTCAACAAATTAAACGGCAAACAATTCGTCATCAAAACCATCGTAACAACCGGTTTGATCAATCAGGTTGCCGAATCCTATGGCGTTCAATGTTTTGAATGCTTGACAGGCTTTAAATACATAGCCGAAATCATTCGCAATCTTGAAGGAAAAATGCAATATATCGGCGGCGGTGAAGAGAGTTTCGGTTTCTTAGCCGGTGATTTTGTACGCGATAAAGATGCAGTAAGCGCCTGCTCTTTGGCTGCTGAAGCAGCTGCTTGGGCCAAAAGCCAAGGCATGACCTTATACGACCTTCTCAAAGAGATTTATGTTAAATACGGTTTCTATAAGGAGGCTATGATCTACATCGTTCGCCAAGGCAAAGAGGGTGCAGAAGATATCAAAAAAATGATGGATGAATTCCGTGCAAATCCTCCTAAAACTATAGGTGGATCTCCGATCGTTACCATCAAAGACTATCTTTCTTCAGAAGCTCTCGATGTGCAGACTGGAAATCGTGCACCAATTGAGATGGAAAAATCGAATGTATTACAATTCTTCACTGAAGACAACACGATCGTCTCCATTCGTCCATCTGGTACCGAACCTAAAATCAAATTTTATTTCGGAGTTCGAGAAGAGTTGCCTTCTAAAGAACAATTCTACACGGTACAACAAAAACTCGACGACAAATTACAAACTCTCGAGACCGAATTAACTAAATAATAACCGATATGGCTTCAATTTTCACACGAATCATCAAAGGAGAGATTCCGTGCTACAAGGTAGCCGAGGATGATCGTTATTTTGCCTTTCTGGATATCAATCCACTAGCTAAAGGCCATACATTAGTTGTCCCCAAACAAGAGACCGACTACATTTTCGATCTGGACGACGACACGCTAGCAGGCATGATGGTGTTTGCAAAAAAAATAGCGAAGCAAATAGGAGAGAAAATAGCGTGCAAACGCGTAGCAGTAGTAGTGCTTGGGATGGAGGTTCCGCATGCACATATACACCTTATTCCTATAAATAGTGAAAGTGATGTAGATTTCCATAAAGAAAAACTACAATTGTCACCGGAAGAATTCTCTCAAATTTCTGAGATGATTAAACTATAAATCAGACTTTTAACTAAACGAAGGCGCTCTCAAAAGGAGCGCTTTTTTATTTAACATAATTATATTCTGATAAAATTCATATAAATAAAGTGTTCGTAACGAGGTAGGGAATACCAAAATCTCTGTCAAAATATTCCATTTGTAAATTACTTTATTCACATTTGTATACACATCATATGTAAATTGACTCTATTTTGTCACTTTTGTAATAACCACCAATAATTTAATTAGTTTTTGTCTAATTTTACATTTTGCAAATATATATTTCTCGCACATAAATTCCAATCAACAACAATCTATAACAATCATTGTATTTTCATTATACAATATACTAATAATCAATCATATAAACTGATTAAACTGAAGTTTTAATCGCCATTAATTATTATATGAAGAATGGTTAATGTCTGGTAAACACACAATAATATATTTGCAAACATTTAATGATATAATTATAAGTAAATTATAGTAATTTATATTCACATTTACTTTATATAGATAAAACCATGAAGCTTAGAACAGATGTGGCTCGTTATATGTGTTACATTTGTAAATAGTTTAATTAAGCATTTCATTTGTTACATGTGAAATTTATACCTTGTGTTTTGTTAATGTATTGTTTATATTTGTAAAAATTATCTAATATGAAGGATCGACTACAAAAGTTCCTAAATTACGAAGGTCTCTCAAGATCAAACTTCGCTCAAATTATGGGAGTGCAGCAATCAAGCATTACCCATATCCTAAGTGGACGTAATAAACCTAGTTTTGACTTCATTGAAAAAATGCTCCAGCGTTTCCCTAAAATTGCCCCCGATTGGCTAATTATGGGAAAAGGCCCCATGTATCGAACCAACGAATCATCTTCCAACCCTCAGTCCAAACAAGAGATCTTAATACATCAGCCGACCATACCTCAATTGGAAAATCTCAATCAAGATACCTCAAACATCCCACAACAGACTATACCTAATATCTCGGCAAATACAACAGAAACTCTGTTCGATTCATTTCAGACAACTTCTCAAGAATCGCTTATAATGCCCGAACCTAACCATTCGTCCAGTATATCCGATTCTCAGTCGATAATTTCTGAGCATGGCAAACACCCTGACATCAATCTTACAGCTCAAGCCTCCGGTTTAACGGCAACCAATCAGTCCACAGGAAAAAGATCTGAGAACTCTGATCAACACAATCAAAATTTATCATCAGACCAACATACGTCACAGGGTAATTCAAAAACGTTTCAGAATATCGACACAAAGAACAATCCAAGTTCATCCGACATTGAAAAAATCATCATTCTATTCAAAAACAAAACATTCATTACATACACACCGGAAGAATAATCCTGAAACCAGTCATATAAACTAGTTCAATTTATCCCATTAATATATGAATTATAATTTATATTATGTTAAATAATATAAATTAAATCATTAATAATAAGATCTGATAGCCAATATCACGGTTACATATCAATCTAAATAATAATAAAACCCTACTTTGCTAAAACCGTATCAACCCCAAACATCTATATTTTGAGGTTAAGCAATCAATGAGTACCTTAGCATGAGAAATATTACTTCTCAATATGAAAATTTTTCAGATCACACTATTTACTATATTGTTCTGCTTTACAACAAGTTGTCAACGACAAAAGGTAGATCATAGACCAACCATTTCTGTCAGTATTGCTCCATTGGCCTTTTTGACTGAACAGATAGTCGATTCAGATTTTGTAATCAATACTATGGTCCCTTCAGGTGCAAATGTTGAAACTTATGAGCCTACCCCAACTCAAATGAGGCAAGTTGCTCAATCTCAATTTTATATTAGCACAGGACTATTGGATTTTGAACAACAGCTAAACAATTCCATACAACACAATATGCCTAATGTGCGAAACATAAATGTTTCTAAGGGTGTTAGTTTAATTACTGGACACGCTCATCGCCATTCTGAAAAGCATCATCATTCAATCTCTGAATCTAACGCTGTCGATACTACTCATGAGCAATTCAGAGAGAGTTCAATGACTGCTCAAACGTCTATTACAGGGATTGACCCTCATATATGGAATTCTCCACGATCAGCCAAAGTAATAGCTAAAAACATTTACGACGGTCTGGCAGCACTCTATCCAGACTCCGTTCGCTACAAAACAAATTATGAGAAACTAATCTCGCGTTTAGATTCTTTAGACCATGCTCTAAACGAAATGTTTCATACTGGTAATACTGCTTTTATCATATACCATCCAGCACTTACTTATTTAGCGCGAGATTACAATCTGCGCCAAATTTCACTCGAAAAAGAAGGGAAAGAGCCCTCTGCAGAATACCTCAAACAATTAATCGATACCGTTAAAAAATTAAATATCAATCAAATATTCTATCAACAACAATTTAGTCGCAACAGTGTAGAGGCGCTATCAAATGAATTAGACATACCTGCAATTCCATTTGATCCGCTTGCGCCCAACCTGATCCAAAACACCTTGAATATTTGTACTCAAATCGTGCATCCATGAGTAACAGTTTGATCTCCATACAACATGTTTCCGTCAGTTACGATGGACGAACCAATGCTATCGAAGAGGTTAATTTAGAGATCTATCCACAGGATTTCATAGGCATTATAGGCCCCAATGGTGGAGGAAAAACCACACTTGTTAAAGCCATCCTCAAAGCAATCCCCTACTCTGGTGAGATCATTTATGCTCCTGAAATTGAAAATAATGGACACCGTGCGATTGGATATATGCCTCAAGTATCCGACATCGACAAATCCTTTCCAATCTCAGTTAAAGAGGTAGTATTATCGGGCCTGCAAGCGCAAAAACGCTTCTTTGGCAGATATACCACAAAAGACAAAACAAAGGCTTTGCATTTGCTTGATTTATGCGGAATTGCATCAATCGCAGAACGCCCTATTGGCGAATTGTCGGGAGGTCAGCTACAACGTACTTTGCTTTGCAGGGCTTTAATTGCTGATCCGAAAGTGCTGATTCTTGATGAACCTGCCAATTTTGTTGACAACAAATTCGAGAAAGAGCTATATACCATTCTGCGTCAACTGAATAATAAAATGGCTATCGTCATGGTGTCACACGATTTGGGCACGATTACTTCGTATGTAAAATCTATTGTCTGTGTCAATCGGCATGTCCATAGACACAACTCCAATATTATTACGCCAGAACAGTTACACAATTACGACTGCCCTATTCAACTCCTTTCGCACGGAACTGTTCCTCACACCATTCTCGAAACTCACGAACAATAAGCAAAAACTACACGGCTTTATACATTATAGTAAATCTATCATTCACTCGTAAAAAATCTACGAATTACAAATTAGATTCAGCATTACACTCATTATAAATAAGTTGACAAGCCCATAAATAAAATCGGCTTTGCATAATATGCAAAGCCGATAACTTTGAAATGAGTGCAATACTCTATTTGCAAATATCACTCAATTTACGGAACAAGCCATCTACACCGCTCATCATATCGCGACGAACTTGTGCATAATGTTTGCGAACCAAACTTTTATTCTGTTTGTCAGCAGGATGGTTAACCTGATCGTATAATTTGTTACGCATAGCCACAGCCTCTTCAATTACAGCAACAATAGCATCGCGTTTCTCGCCATTGAAGTACAAAGCCATATAACCATCCGAAATTACTTCGCTAACCAGATAGTCTATTTCGTTTTTAATTCTTCTAATACTTGCCATAACAATTTGATTTTGATTTTGAGCAAAGATAATAAAAGTTGTGAAACAATAAGCGCTATAGTCAATTTTCAAACGGGTGATCTTCTAACTCTCGATAGCCTTCACCAATAAAGTCAGCCAAATCTCCGGCATTCATTCCCTCTTGACCATAATAATCAGCTGCTTTATCACCAGCCACTCCATGCAGATAAACGCCTAAAATAGCCGCTTCCAAAGCATTGTAACCACGAGATCGCAAGCCTGTAATTAATCCCGTCAAAACATCTCCACTACCACCTTTGGCCATACCGGCATTTCCTGTCGAGTTAAAATAGCAGGTACCCTTCGGAGTACAAATCATCGTATGCGCCCCCTTCACCACCACAATCGACGTCAGACGACGAGCCAACTCCTGCACCTTTTCGTTGCGTTGTTGATCCGATGTCCAATCTCCAATCAAGCGGCGCAATTCCCCCAAGTGAGGCGTTAAAATCGAACCCGCAGGTATTTGAGCCAGTAAATCAGGCTGCTCAGCCAACAAATTCAGCGCATCTGCATCCAGAATCAATGGTTTGCCGCATTGCAACACAGCTCGTAACCCTTTTACACTTTCGGTGTGACGCCCGAGTCCTGGACCTATACCAATAGCAGTATAACGGTCAATCTGTGCGGGCAATTGGGTAAACCATGCTCCTGGGTCACAGCTGACCATCGCTGCAGGATAATTGGCCTGTACGGCAAAACGCTCTTCTCGAGGTAGATGCACAGTTACCAATCCACATCCCGAACGAAGTGCAGCCCCAGAAGCCAAAACAGCTGCTCCAACCATTCCTTCCGATCCACAAATCAATAAAGCATGGCCAAAACACCCCTTATGGCCAAAACGGGGACGGGACAAGATGATATTTCGAACCTGCTCCTCATCCACATATACATACGGAGATGCAATCTGCTCAATATATGTCTCTGAAAGACCGATTGGCAGAATTTCCAACTGCCCGACAGACTCACCCGCTTCGGGCAACAATAAGGCCAATTTTGGGAATTCAAGGGTCAGCGTAACAGAAGCATGTACCATGATCCGATCGGCCGTATTTCCATATTCCGTTAACATTCCAGAAGGAATATCAATCGAAACAACGCGGCATCCAGATTCATTGATCCGTTCGATGGCCTCAGCGACCACTCCTCGCACCTCGCCTCGGACACCTGTACCCAGTAAGGCATCCACAATCACCACCTCCGGGTCAATGTCAAAATCCAGTCCCTGACTCACCGGAATCTCAGCAGGTAAACGCTCCAAATTTTGGCGACACTGTTCCGACAGCTGTTCAGGTTCGAAAATCAGGGCTACCCGACAATCAAACCTTGCCCCATGCAACATACGAGCCACAGCCAAACCATCGCCTCCATTATTGCCCTTGCCAACGACAAACAACAATACGCTCTCCTGTGCAATATGATTAGAAATCCATTGCGCCAACGTTTCAGAAGCACGTTCCATCAGATCGAGACTGGAGATGGGTTCGTGCTCGATCGTGTATCGATCTGCCTCTTGGATGGTTTTGCCTGTCAGGATTTTCATATTCCGTCAATTAGGCTCCAAAATTGTCGTACATAATATTTTCGGGTGGCACCCCTAACTCATCGAGCATACGATTGACCGAAGCCGTCATCATCGGAGGACCACACAGATAGTATTCAATATCCTCGGGTGCCTCGTGATTTTTCAGATAATTATCGAATACGACCTGATGGATAAATCCCACATAGCCGCTCCAATTGTCGTCCGGTTTGGGATCAGACAGCGCAATGTGGAACTGGAAATTTGGAAATTCCTTTTCAATCTCTTCAAAATCGCTTTCGTAGAAAATCTCACGCCGAGAACGTGCCCCATACCAGAAGGTTACTGGAGTGGTAATTTTCAAGGTTTTAAACAGATGGAAAATATGCGAACGCATCGGTGCCATACCGGCTCCACCTCCAATAAACATCTTTTCGTTGGGTGTATCCTTGACAAAGAAATCTCCGTACGGACCTGAAATCGTCACCTTATCGCCCGGCTTTCTCGAGAAAATGTAAGAGGAACAGATACCGGGGTTCACCTTCTTAAAGCTACCGGTAGCACGATCCCAGGGTGGCGTCGCAATACGGATGTTTAACATAATTATATTCCCCTCAGCAGGATGGTTAGCCATTGAGTAGGCCCGGAAGGTAGGTTCAGGATTGTGCGTAACCAATCCCCACATCTTCATTTGATCCCAATCCTCATGATATTCAGGGGCAACGTCCATATCGCTGAATTTGATCTCATCGTATTTCGGGACATCAATCTGAATGTACTGTCCAGAGCGGAACTTCAGCGCCTCTCCTTCCGGCAGTTTAACTACAAACTCCTTGATAAAGGTGGCCACATTATTGTTGGAGATCACGGTGCACTCCCATTTTTTGACTCCGAGCACAGCATCGTCAATATGAATGCGGAGATTCTCTTTCACCTTGACTTGGCATCCCAAACGCCACTTTTCGGCTTGTTGACGACGCGTAAAGAAGTTGACTTCAGTAGGCAAAATTTCACCGCCGCCCTCCAAAACTTGACATTTGCACATACCACAAGAACCGCCTCCGCCACAGGCCGAAGGCAGGAAAATACCGTTATTACCCAAGGTACTCAACAAGGATCCACCTGGAGAAACGGTCAACTCTTTTTGGCCATCATTGATATCGATCTTTACCTCTCCCGATGGCATCAGTTTGGCTTTAGCATAAAGCAGTAGTGCCACCAAGATCAACGTAACGATCAAAAAAGCTACAATAGCTATGATGATAGATAAACCCATTTTATACGCTTTAATCGTTTATTTCAGCACCAATTCTATCTCTACAATTGGATTCCGAGGAAAGTCATGAAGGCAATACCCATCAGACCTGTCAGAATAAAGGTGATTCCAGCACCTTGCAACGGGGCCGGGACATTGGAATAGGCCATCTTTTCCCGAATAGCCGCCATCAAGACAATGGCCAACCACCAACCTACTCCAGAGCCCAGTGCAAAGGCAGAAGCCTCTCCGAGTGTCGCATATTCACGCTCCTGCATAAAGAGGGATCCACCCAAGATCGCACAGTTTACAGCAATCAACGGCAAGAAGATTCCCAATTGGTTGTATAAGGTCGGAGTAAACTTCTCAACCACCATCTCCACCAGCTGCACAAACGAAGCGATGACAGCAATGAAAACGATAAAACTCAAAAAGCTCAAATCAACCGGATGTGCTCCATCGGTTCCGAACTCCGGGTTGATCCAGGCCAGTGCCCCAGGTGAAAGCACATATTCGTTGAGCAGATAGTTCAACGGCACGGTGGTCACCATGACAAACGTCACAGCAATTCCCAAACCCATCGCTGTTTTGACACTTTTGCTGACCGCAATATACGAACACATGCCGAAGAAGAAGGCAAACACCATGTTCTCGACAAAAACAGCCTTGACGAATATGCTCAGTATGTTCTCCATATCCTATGTTTTAACCGTGTACGGGTTATTTTCCAATCAATTTTTTATTGCGACTGCGTTGTACCCAGATGATCAGTCCCACACCGATCAGAGCCATCGGAGGCAGCAGCAACAGACCGTTGTTTTCGTAAAAACCGCCGTTTTTGATGTACCAACTATCAGGGATGATTTGGTATCCCCACAGCGTTCCAGCACCTAACAATTCACGGAAGAATCCAAGAATCAACAGGATCATTCCATAGCCAAGTCCATTGCCAATTCCATCCAAGAACGAGGGCCATGGTTTGTTTCCCAACGCAAAGGCCTCGATACGTCCCATAATGATACAGTTGGTGATAATCAGACCCACAAACACCGAGAGTTGCTTGCTGACATCATAAACAAAGGCCTTCAGCACCTGATCGACCAAAATCACCAAGGCTGCCACTACTACCAGTTGGACAATGATACGAATCCGATCCGGTATACCCTTGCGAATCAATGAAATGATCATACTCGAGAAGCCTGTCACGATCGTCACGGACAGTGCCATCACAAAAGCAGGCTTCAACTTGGCAGTAACAGCCAATGCGGAACAGATACCCAAAATCTGCACCGTAACAGGGTTTGTCGCCCCGAACGGTGAGGTCAGCAATTTGAGGTTCTTTGCCGAGAAAAACGGCTCCTTTTCCTTTTTATCACTCATCTCGATCTGATTTTTCAGTTGATAACGAAGCTGACTTTGCAGCCCCTGAAACCTGTTCACCTGTTACGTCACCACTCTGCGCAACGGTATCCGCTACGGCTGCATCAGCCTGTGCTGTCAAAACGGAAGTTCCTGCAGCTTCACGTTGCCGTTGAATATAGCGATCGTAATCTCCCAGGCAACTTTTCAGCATATCCTCGACTCCGCGAGAGGTCAACGTTCCTCCCGAAAGGGCGTCCACCGCATGCTGATCGTTGGGATCTGCTCCGCCCTTCTCCACGGCAATGGCCACTACCCTGCCGGTACTGTCCAGAATATGTTTACCCCGAAACTGGGCTTGGAAGCCAGACGATGCAATCTCTGCACCCAAACCGGGCGTTTCGCTCTTGTGGTCAAACACGGCTCCATTGACCGTATCCCAATCATCAGCCAAGGCGATATATCCCCAGATCGGTCCCCAAAGGCCCTTACCCCAAATGGGAATCACATAACTGGTCTTACCCTGATCGTCACGGCTGACAAATACCGGTAACCGACGTTCAGCCTGCGGTTTATCATACTCCGCCTTCAGGTTGATCAACAAGTTGAAGGCATCAGCTCCATCGACACGGTTTCCGGCAGCATCAACCGCATAACTATCAACAATATATTTCTGATACTGTTCGGCGATATAGGTCGCCTTGTCAGACGCAGTATCTGCCCCCTTGCCCTGACCAACGGAACGGAGAATATCCCCCATCTTTTCGATTCGCACGTTTTCGCTCTGGATCTTACCCAACGACAGCGAAACGTATGAAGGACCGCCGCCACAATAATCACCATAATCGAGGCGTACAGAATAATATATGTATTGCTATTCTTATTCATCTTCACTCCTCCTTACTTAACCGTTTTGAGTCGCCGTGTCCGTCTGCGGATATTGGCCCCGACCACATAATAGTCGATCAACGGAGCCACCGCATTCATCAACAGAATCGAAAGCATCATGCCTTCCGGATAGCCCGGATTGACCACCCGGATCATCACCGCCAGAACGCCAATCAGGAAGCCATAAATATATTTACCTGTATTGGTTTGACTGCCTGTAACAGGATCCGTAGCCATAAAGACTGCACCGAATGCAAATCCACCCATCAACAGATGATAGTAGGCCGGCATATCCATATAGGCATTGGCTCCGATCAGATTGAACAACAGTCCCATCAGATATCCTCCAGCAAAGACGCTCAACATGATACGCCACGAAGCGACACCCGTCCACAACAGAATGACGGCGCCAATCAAGATTGCCACTTTCGAGGTTTCACCAATAGAGCCGGGAATTGTTCCCAGGAACCACTCCAACGGCGAACCATGCGTCCAAACGATTTCCTGGGCGTGATTTAGCACGGCCGCTGCGGCATCACCCAGCGGTGTCGCACCAGAAAAGCCATCCACAACGCCCTCACCTTTGCTTAAACCGGCAATCCATACCTTTTCTCCAGAGATATAAGGCGTATAAGCAAAGAAAATAAAGGCGCGGGCCAACAGCGCCGGGTTAAAAATATTCATTCCGGTACCTCCGAAGACCTCTTTGCCGATAATCACCGAAAAGGCTGTTGCCACGGCTACCATCCACAGCGGAACATCCACCGGCATGACCAAAGGAATCAGCAAACCGGTTACCAAGAAGCCCTCGTTGACTTCATGGCCGCGAATCTGGGCTGAAATAAATTCGATTCCCAATCCGACCACGTAAGAGACAACGATAATCGGCAACACTTTCCAGAAACCAAACCAGAAACAGCTCCAAAACGACATATCGGGCATTCCGAAAGCACGGAAATGTTGCAAACCAACATTGTACATACCAAACAATAGGCAGGGCAACAAAGCTACCACCACTACGATCATCGTCCGTTTCAGATCCATTGCATCGCGAATGTGACTACCATTGCGCGTCGTTGTATTCGGCACGAAAAGGAACGTTTCAAACGCATCAAAGGTCGAATGCAATTTACCGAAACGGCCCCCGGGTTCAAAATCGGGTTTGATTCGATCCAATATTTTTCTCAATCCATTCATCACCGCAGGCTTAGTTCAGTTCCTTAATCATCAGATCGATACCCTGCCGCACAATGGCCTGGATATCATTTTTCGACGGATCGACAAACTCACACAGAGCCAGATCCTCATCAATCACCTCATAGATACCCAAATTCTCCATCTTATCGATGTCTCCGGCCAAAATAGCCTTGAGCAGATAGAGCGGATAGATATCCATCGGTAAATATTTATCGTAGAGTCCTGTCACCACAAAGGCACGTTTCCCGCCATTGAGGTTTGCATCAAGCACATATTTTTTATGGGGCATCAACCACGAAAAGTAGCTGTGCGAAACCGAGAATTTATTCAAGCGAGGCATTCCCCATCCCAACAGTTCGTAATGATCTCCTTCGGGAATCACCGTTACCTGGTTGCTGTAATAGCCCAGAAAATCATCCGTCGCAACAGCCCGGCCGGTCAACACGTTCCCACTGATACGGCGCACATGTGCCGTTGCATTCGTTAAGTCAGCGTCAGGGACAATACCCTCAATTTTAGCCCCAACAACTACCTGCAGATAGTGAGGACGTTTTACCTCGCTACCGGTTACGGCAATCACCTTCGTAAAATCGGGGCTTCCGGTTCGGAACAGTCGTCCAATCATAGCCACCTGCTGAATATCCACCGTCCACACCCGTTCACCTTTGTTGATCGGATCAATATGGTGGATCTGCACACCGACATTTCCTGCCGGATGAGGCCCTGCAAACCAATGTTTTTCGACATTCTCTATCTGATCAAGCACCCCGTGACTTCCATCTTTCAATCCCAAATGGACTTTACCAGGAGTCAATTTGGCCAACACGCAAAATCCCATTTGCAAATCATCCAACCGATCGCTCAAGACATAATTCATATCAGGAGCTAAAGGAGCCGAATCGAATCCAGAAACAAAGATGGCTTTTGGTGTCGTTGCCGCATCAGCAATGATACCAAACGGACGCTGCTTGATCATCGGCCAAAAACCAGCTTTCAGCAACACCTCGGTCACAGCCGCTTTATCGGCAGCCGCCAAATCGGGAATCTCAAAATGTTCCGCTGTCTGCTCTGCATCGGCTGCAACCACCACCTTCATGATCTTACGTTTTGCACCCCGTACAACGGCAGCCAACGTGCCACTGACCGGTGAACAAAAGAGCACCTCAGGATGATACTTGTCAAAAAACAGCGGAGTACCCACTTTGACGGCCTCACCCTCTTTGACCAGCATTTTCGGAATCACCCCTCGGAAATCATCCGGTACCAGAGCATACTCTCCCTGCAAAGGCTGCTGCACCTTCTCCTGCAGAGCCTCTCCCACCAGCGAAATGTCCAGCCCTTTTTTCAGTTTGATGACTTTCGACATGTCCAAATGTTATTTTGCAACTAAATCTATACCTATTATTCTTATGAGGCTTGACTCATATCCACCCCATCAAAAAGGTTACAATCCCAGTTTCGTTTTCACCTCTTGGGGAATGGAGTTTTTATTCACCATGATGGCTGTGGTTTTATACAGCACATAAGGCACTGACACGTACAAATACCCTTTGTATAAACCTTTATCACCCCAAGAGTTCTTCACCTTATAAAAACGATGTCCCTGCTGATCCTCAGCAATCCCGACAATCAGCATTCCATGATCGTCCGTCGTCTCATAATTATCGAATGCCTCCTGACGCATCTGTTGGGTAATACTCTTTTCGGGAGTAGGTCCCGTGGGGCCTTGTGACATCTTCTTCACCTCCTCTTCGGTCAGGTTAGCCCAACGAACGCGGTCCGATCCGCTGATCTCTTCCACATCGGTAACCGGAACGATCGCAAAACCTTTATTGAAGACAAACCCTTTTTCGCTGACATCTGCAGCCCAATTCACTGCATAGCCGGCCTCCAGAGAGTTGTCAATAACCTGCTGAAGCACCTCCAACGGCACATTGTAAGTCTGAGATGCGGTCCAGTTATCCGGAATCTCCAGTACAAACTTTTCATAGAACGGATGGTGAGTGAACGACGTCAACTGCACATACTCCTGAGGATCAATCTGACAAGCCTCCATCCAACTCTTCGGGGTATAACTTTTGCCATTGACGGTAAAGGTCTCAGGCATCTTACCAAAATAAGCATCCAGAATACCGTTCAGCCCCTCTTTCCATGCCGTGGACAGAGTCTTATTCGGAGCAGAGATGATCGCATTCATGTAGGCTTGAATCACTGCATTCACTTCACCATGAACATGGTTTTTCGTACCATAATTCAAACCCGAGTAGATACTATCCGGCACAATGCCATACTGCGCCATCAGATAGGGAACATCATAGGAGATACCACCTGCATCCAAATTGGTCTTGCCATGCATACGGGCATAGCGTAACGCTTTGTCATAATAGGCATGACGCACAATCCACATTTCCGAAAGGTCTAACGTATCACCAGTTTCCCGTAAGGCATCACTCTCAATCAAAGCCATGCCAGAAAAACACCAACAGGTACCCGAACGGGATTGATCTTTCACAGAGGTAACCGGAACTGTCTTCAAATCCGTGAACTGATAGGTTTCAGGTTTTGTTGCCTTTGATTTATCTGCGGTTTTTGGACTTTTGGCCATTACCGACACTGCAGACACTCCTAATACAGCTATCAGAAACAGCGTTTTTTTCATATCAATCTTATTTCTTTGAAACATTAAAACTAAGTAACAAATATAATAAATCAACTTTATATAATCCAGCTGCCAAACCAACATTTACCGCCAATTTGTTACCTTTGTTCTACTCTTTGTCATCTAAATCTGGTTATAGGCGCACCCACATGGCTTCGTTGTCCACTCCATATATCGACATACACACCCACAATCGATTGGGGGTTCCTGGAGCCTTGAATTCTTACCGAATTCCCGGAACAACGCCTTCAGCCAACCAGGTATATGCTATTGGGATTCACCCCTGGGATACTGAAAAGATTCCGCCGGCAGAGGATAGTCACTATCAAAACGCATTGTGTCGTGCCATGACCTCGTCATGCATAGCTATTGGCGAAATCGGATTGGACTATGCTACCGCAAAATCACCCGAGCAAAAACAACGACAACTGTTTTGGTTCGAATGGCAGCTGCAAACGGCATTAGAACATGCCCTACCGATTATCATCCATTGTGCTAAAGCCTACAATGAGTTGATCTCGATCCTAAAAAGAGTTCCACACACCATCTCCATTGTTCACGGCTTTATTGGCTCACCAGAGTTGGCCAGCAGACTTTTACAGTCGGGTTGTTACCTCTCATTCGGGCCTCGTACTTGGGACTCACCCAAAACCCGACAAACCTTGCAAACTGTACCGCTCGACCGACTTTTTTTTGAAACCGATGACAGCCAACAAACAATAAAAGATATGTACATTGGAGCATCAGAGATAACTGGACACTCCATCCCATTGCTTCAACAAGCCACATCAACCAATTTCCAACATATTTTTGGATCAGACCTTATTACCATTTAATATACCCAATACTCCAATTATGAACAACAACTGGCTCGAACGAACAGAACTGCTACTCGGCACAGAAAAACTCGCCATGATTCAGCAAGCCCATGTATTAGTGGTAGGGTTAGGTGGTGTAGGCGCCTATGCAGCTGAGATGTTGACTCGAAGTGGTGTAGGCAAATTAACAATCGTGGATGCCGATTGTGTCTCAACGTCCAACATCAATCGACAACTAATCGCCCTGCACAGCACTATCGGAACTCCCAAAGCAAACATTTTGGCAGAGCGGTTACGCGATATTAATCCCGGCATAGAGTTGGATGTATTGCAGGAATTTATCAAAGATGACATGACCGATGCGCTGCTGGATCGCAGCCATTTCGATTATATTGTCGATGCGATTGACACACTGGCACCCAAGGTCAACCTTATAAAAGGAGCGTTGGATCGTGACATTCCGTTAGTCAGTTCCATGGGTGCAGGAGCTAAAACCGACCCAACCCTATTGGAAATCAAAGACATTTCCAAATCTCACCACTGTCCGTTAGCACACATGCTCCGCAAAAGGTTGCACAAATTGGGAATTCGGAGCGGTTTTCAAGTAGTCTTTTCGCCCGAGCCAGTTCGTGAAGGCTCCATGATTTTATGTAAAGAGACCAACAAAAAATCGAATGTCGGTACAATTTCCTACATGCCAGCCCTATTCGGATGTTATTGTGCTTCCATAGTGATACGCGGATTAATTGGCGAAATGTAACACCCGTCCATTTAGATACACCGTTTATCGTTGATTGCATATCCGTGGCATATATTGTCGCTAATGGGTATCGTTATAGGATTCATCTTCCCTCACCTTTCCATTTCTTTTTCTCGAGTTTATCCTGTTTTGGCGTAGAGAATCCATTTCAAGCTATCGCTCGCAACCCAACGACCATCCACTTACTTTACAGAAAACCAATCCCAAGAAGAACATAATCTACTTAAGATGCTCCCACACAGGGTAGGATCAAACCGTTGCTATACTATCGTTCTACCACATAAGGATTAATCAAACAACGATCTATCCCGCTATTATTCAATTAAATACCTATTTATCATTTAAGTATCCATTAACTACTGTTCAATAAAAAAACGGCGCGAACCCAATCAGTTCGCGCCGTCAAATAAAAAGGCTGAATCTTTATTTCATATCTACAAGCACCTTACCGGTCATCTCAGCAGGCTGGTCAAGTCCCATCAGTTTCAAAACAGTAGGAGCTACATCTGCCAACACCCCATTCTGAACGCTCTTGACGCGATCTGAAACCACGACAATAGGTACCGGATTCAAAGAGTGTGCTGTATTCGGAGTACCATCAGCATTCTCTGCATGGTCAGCATTACCGTGATCGGCAATCAAGACCACCTCATAACCATTGGCTTTAGCAGCTTCGACAACCTCGCGAACGCAAGCGTCAACCGCCTTCACTGCTTTCACAATGGCCTCATACACTCCGGTATGTCCAACCATATCACCGTTTGCGAAGTTCAAACAGATGAAGTCGAATTTACCTTTATTCAATTCCGCAACCAAGGCATCTTTGACCTCATAAGCACTCATCTCCGGCTTCAGATCGTATGTTGCAACCTTCGGCGATGGAATCAGAATACGCTCCTCATTGGTGAACTTATCCTCACGACCACCATTCAAGAAGAAAGTTACGTGAGCATATTTTTCAGTCTCAGCAATACGCAACTGTTTGAGACCTTGCGAAGCGACATACTCTCCAATCGTATTGTTCACATTCTCTTTGTCGAAGAGGATATGCAAACCCTGGAATTTCGCATCGTACGGAGTCATACAGCAATAATACAACGGCATCTTGTGCATACCGAAATCAGCCATATCCTCCTGAGTCAATACAATGGTCAACTCTTTGGCACGGTCATTACGGAAATTGAAGAAGATAACCAGATCATCCGGCTGAATCAATCCCTGAGGTTTGCCGTCAGCACCTAGACAAGCGATCGGTTTAATAAACTCATCGGTAACTCCTTCGTCATATGATTTTTGTACGGCAGCTACCGGATCCGAAGCTGCTGCACCGACGCCATTAACCAACAGGTCATATGCCTCCTTAACTCGCTCCCAACGTTTATCGCGGTCCATTGCATAATAACGGCCAACGATTGAAGCGATCTTACCGCCAGAGACTTTCAAGTGGTTTTCAAGAGTTTCAACAAACCCTTTACCACTGCGGGGATCGGTATCACGACCATCCATAAAGCAGTGAACAAAAGTGCGGTCACTTACACCATACTCTTTAGAGATATCACAAAGTTTGAGGACATGATCCAACGAACTGTGAACACCACCATCTGACAACAAGCCCATAAAATGGACCTGTTTGCCACTCTCCTTGGCATAAGTAAAGGCTTTGACAATCTCCGGATTTTTCAGAATCGAATTATCACGGCAAGCGATGTTGATCTTTACCAAATCCTGATAAACGACACGACCTGCACCAATATTGAGGTGTCCTACCTCTGAGTTACCCATCTGACCGTTGGGCAGACCGACATTCTCGCCGTCCGTACGCAACTCTGCATGGGGATATTTCTGCTCCAATCCCATGATATACTCGGGATGAGCGCAATACACTACATCATCATGGCCGTGGTCACCTTTGCCCCAGCCATCCAAAATCATCAGCAATACTTTGTTTGCCATAACAACAAATGCTTTAACAATGTTTTTCTTATTTCTATCCTATATCTCGCTCAAACGTTATTTACCGGCCAATTGAGCACGAATCAACTCGACAGCTCGCAAAATAGCTGCTTCGATTCCATCCTCCTTTTTACCGCCGGCTGTTGCAAAGAAGGGTTGGCCACCACCACCACCGTTGATCTCTTTAGCGGCTTCGCGAACTACCTGAGCAGCATTTACACCTTTGGCTACGATATCATCACCCAACATAATGGTCAAAGTCACCTTACCTCCTACTGTTGAACCGGCCACCATAACCAAATTCGGGAATTGCGGTTTGATACCAAACGCTACATTCTTAATAACATCTGCCGTAGCAGGAATCTGGCGAGCAATCAGCATCATCCCATCCTCCTCGACACATGTTTTAGCAAGAGTCTCTCTCAAAGTGGCAATACGTTCCTGTTTTGTCTCTTCGATTTGACGGCTCATCTCTGCATTCTCATCCAAAAGACGTTTAACAGCCTGCTCTACCGATGGGTTATTCAGAGCGCTCTGAACCGATTTGAGCAGATCTTCCAAATGATAGACAAACTCTTCAGCAGGAGCCCCCGTAACCGCCTCAATACGACGAACGCCAGCCGAAATAGCGCTTTCACCCAAGATTTTGAAGAATCCGATGTTTCCGGTCGCAGAAACGTGAGTACCACCGCACAACTCTACCGAATCGCCATACTTGACTACACGGACACGATCACCATATTTTTCACCGAACAACATCATGGCCCCGAGGGTACGAGCTTCATCAATCGGGCAATCGCGACGCTCCTCAAGCGAATAATTGGCCCGAATATCCCGATTGACCAAACGCTCCACTTCGCGGATCTGCTCATCGGTCACCTTCTGGAAGTGCGAAAAGTCAAAACGCAAATACTCCGGTGTTACCAACGAACCTTTCTGCTCAACATGTGTACCCAATACCTTACGCAACGCTTTGTGTAACAGGTGAGTAGCCGTATGATTATTGGCACTACCAGCACGCAACTCCTGATCAACAACCGCATGGAAAGTAGCCGTAACATCCTGAGGCAACTGATCCACCAGATGAACCGTCAAGTTATTCTCTTTTTGAGTGTCCGTGATGCGAATAGTCTCACCATTTGCGGTGATTACACCTTTGTCACCCACCTGGCCACCAGAGTTACCGTAGAACGGAGTCCGATCGAACACCAGTTGATAATAGGTCTTGTTTTTCGTCTTCACCCGACGATAACGTGAAATACGTACATCGGCTTCCAACGTATCATAACCGACAAACTTGCTCTCGGCGATCGGGAAGAGTTCCACCCAATCATCCGTATCAACAGCTGCTGCATTACGTGAACGCTCTTTCTGCTTTTGCAACTCTTTGCCGTATGCTTCCAGATCAACCTTCATGCCGTTTTCATGTGCAATCAGCTCGATCAAATCGATCGGGAATCCATAGGTATCATACAATAAGAACGCATCGCTACCGCTAATCGTATCCTTGTTGTCCGCTTTTGCTTTGGCAATCACGCCATCCATCAGGTTGATTCCGGTCGCCAAGGTACGCAAGAAAGCACTTTCCTCCTCTGCGATCACTTTGGTGATCAACTCTTGCTGGGCTTTCAGCTCGGGGAACTGATTTCCCATCTGCTGTACTAAGCCATCCACCAATTTGCACATGAACGGCTCGTTGAATCCCAAATAGGTATATCCGTAACGCACTGCACGACGCAAAATACGGCGGATAACATAACCCGCTTTCACATTGGAAGGCAGCTGACCGTCCGCAATCGAGAAAGCAATAGCTCTCAGATGGTCTGCAATCACACGCATAGCAACATCAGCTTTGGGATCTACACCATACTGTTTACCTGCCATCGCAGCCAAACGCTGAATAGTAGGCTGGAACACATCCGTATCGTAATTGCTCTGTTTACCCTGCAGCACCATGCACAGGCGTTCAAAGCCCATACCGGTATCGACATGATGCGAAGGCAGCGGTTCGAGCTGTCCATTGGCTTTGCGGTTGAACTGCATGAAGACCAGGTTCCAAATCTCGATCACCTGCGGATGGCCGGCATTGACCAATTCGCGGCCGGGAAGTTTGGCACGCTCCTCTTCGTTTCGCAAGTCATAATGAATCTCGCTGCAGGGGCCGCAGGGACCGGTATCACCCATCTCCCAGAAGTTATCATGCTTGTTACCCAACAGAATATGATCTTCGGGCAAAAATTGTTTCCAATAATTATAGGCCTCGCTGTCACGGTCGATTCCCTCTTCAGGGCTACCCTCAAATACGGTAGCATAGAGGCGATCTTTGGGCAGTCCATATACATCGACCAGCAACTCCCAAGCCCAGGCAATAGCCTCTTTCTTAAAATAATCTCCGAAAGACCAGTTGCCTAACATTTCAAACATGGTGTGATGGTAGGTATCATGTCCTACCTCCTCAAGGTCATTGTGCTTGCCCGAAACGCGCAAACATTTCTGCGAATCGGAAACCCGATTGTGTTTGATCGGCGAGTTCCCCAGAAAAATATCCTTAAACTGGTTCATGCCCGCATTGGTAAACATCAAAGTGGGGTCATTCTTAACCACCATCGGAGCAGAAGGCACAATCAGATGCCCTTTGTTCTTGAAAAATTCGAGAAATGTCGTTCTGATTTGATTCGAGTCCATAACAGATATACTATCCGGCTGTTTTGCAGCGTTAATATTATGCGTTCAAAAAGAGGTTGTAAAATTACATAAAATCGTCTAATTTTGTTGTGCAGAGTGCACAGAAAATGATTTGATGGCCAAAAATCGATATAAATTTAACCCTCAGACCCTCACTTACGAGGTAATGACCATACCGTTCCGGATCAAATTCTATCGGCTGTTGCGCAAGATCCTGATCGGTTTTATTTTGGCTTCAATTGTCAATCTGCTTTTTTCTTTCTTTTTTTACACTCCCAAAATGTATCGTATCAGCAGAGACAACAACGAACTGCTGATCAAATATAATATACTCAACGATAAACTCCAGGCGGCTACCACACGTCTTGAAGAGATCAGACATCGGGATAACAACGTGTACCGTCCTCTTTTCGGTAGCGACACAACCAACATCCAAGGTGTTTTCACCCCATATCCCGACAGCAAATACCACCATTTGCAAAACGATCTCTATACACCTCTGATGCTCACCACGTGGAAAGAGTTGGATGCCATGACTCGCTTGCTCTATTTAGAGTCAAAATCTCTCGATGAATTGGAAGACCTGAGCAAAAATAAAGAGTTGATGGCAGAGGCTATTCCGGCCATCTGGCCCATCAATAAACGGAACTTACGAGGCAACATCGGAGCTTTCGGGTCCCGTCGTCATCCGATCACAGGAAGAATTACTGGTCACCAGGGGATCGATCTTGGCGGCCACATCGGCGACCCCGTTTATGCTACAGGTAACGGCCGTGTGGCTTATGATAATGAAGGTTCACGAGGTTACGGAAAACAGATCTTGATCAACCACGGTTTCGGATACAAAACTCGATACGCCCATTTGAATAAAATTTTGGTCACTCCCGGACAGTATGTCCGCCGAGGTGAACTCATTGGAGAATTGGGCAACACGGGACGCTCGACAGGGCCACACCTGCATTACGAAGTAATTTATCGGGGGATGCACGTTGACCCGCTCAACTACTTCAGTCGTGACATGAGCGAAGAGGAGTTCATCAAGATTGTCGAATCAGCACAGGCCACCACTTTTGAAACGGAATAAATCACATGGAACAGTCGAAACAACACATCCGCTTCAAAGAGCTCGTACCACACTGGCACGAACAGAAACTCACTTTCCGAAAAAAATTCTGGAGAGCTGTGATCCATGTTTTTGCATGGATCGGTATGGCTATACTCTATTATATTGCATTCTCATTCTTTTTTGACACGCCTGTCGAGTACAACATGAAATCATCGACACGATTGTTGAAAAACGAATATAAAGAGTTGAACGCACGCTACGACACCATACAGAAAATACTGGATAATGTAGTTGAACGTGATCGTCATGTTTTCCGTACACTGTTCGAGGCTGATCCCTACAATTTCGATAGTGATTATGAAGAGAAAGAGCTGGCCGAGCACGACGCCCTGCTATCAAAAACCAACCGCGAGCTGGGGGATCTTTTCTTCTCGAAACTTAATGCTCTTGAAAAAAGCACAGGAGAACAACTGTATCTCATTGCAGAGATGGAGCAACATGTCGATTCACTGCAGGGAAAGTTAAATAACATTCCGGCCATCCAACCTGTTATCAACAAGGATTTAACCCTCCTAACCGCTTCGTATGGCATGCGTATTCACCCTTTTTATAAAACGTTAACCGCACACCAAGGTGTCGATTATACGGTTGGCGAAGGATCACGCGTATTCGCCACAGCCGATGGCCAGGTTAGTCGTGTCATTACCCAACGGGCCTCTTCGGGAAATACCGTTATTATTAACCACGGTAACGGTTACCAAACCTCATACAGCCACTTGGGTAAAATTTATGTCAAAGCAGGCCAAAAAGTACGCCGTGGAGATATCATTGCCCAATCTGGAAATACAGGTCTTTCTTTAGCTCCGCACCTGCACTATGAGATTATCCACAACGGAATGCGAGTCGATCCTGTTCACTACTTCTTTATGGAACTGGATTACAAAGATTATCGGAAAATAATCCGCATCGCGATGAGTGGCATGCAATCTTTCGACTAATTTTCTCAAAAAAGATTACAAATTCTCCTTTATACCCCTATTTTCCATAGGGCTTTTTGTCTTTTCAAAGCTATTTTCCTACATTTGCCCCTATATAAACTTTAATCCAAAACGAAATTATGGCAATTTTACGCTTCAACGCATTGGATGAAATATCCCGTCGGGAGTTAATCGAGACCAAACTGTCGAATAAGAAAATATCGAGTTATTTCGGAGCCGATGTATTCGATCGTGAGACGATGCGGCAATACATTGCAAAAGATGCTTACGAAAGTCTGTGTAACGCGATTGACGAAGGCCGTCGTATTGATCGCAAATTTGCCAACCAGATCGCTCAAGGCATGATGAATTGGGCTTTGGAGCGTGGAGCTACCCACTATTCGCACTGGTTCCAGCCCCTAAACGATTCAACAGCCGAAAAACACGATGCATTTTTTGAACCTATGCAAGGCGGTGGTTCATTCGAAACATTCAAAGGAGAACTGCTCGTCCAACAGGAACCCGATGCTTCCAGCTTCCCCAACGGTGGATTGCGCAATACGTTCGAAGCTCGCGGTTATTCAGCTTGGGACCCTTCATCTCCTGCATTTATCTTAGACAAAACACTCTGTATTCCGAGTATTTTTATTGCATATACCGGTGAAGCTCTTGACTTCAAGACACCTTTGCTCAAATCCCTGCAAGCCGTAGGGAAAGCCGCAGAAGATGTCTGCCAATATTTCGATAAGGATGTCAAGAAGGTCAATGTCACGTTGGGATGGGAGCAGGAGTATTTTCTCGTGGATGAGGCTTTGTTCCTTGCCCGCCCTGACCTGATGCAGACCGGCCGTACCCTGATGGGACACATTGCAGCCAAAGACCAACAGCTCGATGACCACTATTTTGGTGCAATCCCAGGTCGTGTCCTCGAATTCATGAAAGAGTTTGAAGAGCAGGCGTATCGCTTGGGTATTCCCATCAAGACTCGCCACAATGAAGTGGCCCCCAACCAGTTCGAATGTGCACCGATGTTTGAAGAGGCCAACATCGCTGTCGATCACAACACATTGCTGATGACCGTGATGCGCAAGATTGCTCTCAAACATAAATTGCGCGTTCTTTTCCACGAAAAACCGTTTGCAGGGGTCAACGGTTCAGGAAAACACTGCAACTGGTCCATGATGACCAATACGGGAGTCAATTTGTTGGCTCCGGGCAAAACTCCGAAAAACAACATCCAGTTCCTCACCTTCTTTGTTTGCGCCATCAAGGCTGCTAACGACTATGGTTCACTATTTATGGCTTCGATTGCCACTCAGTCGAACTCGCACCGTTTGGGAGCACACGAAGCACCTCCAGCTGTCATGTCGGTATTTACAGGCTCTACCCTGTCGGCCATGCTCGATTCTTTGGAGGAACGCGTGAGCGATAAGAAGATGACTCCAGATGAAAAAACCGATATCAAACTCGACATCGGTAAGATTCCTGACATCTTGTTGGATAATACCGATCGAAACCGCACCTCGCCATTTGCCTTTACCGGCAACCGCTTTGAATTCCGCGCAACGGGTTCATCATATACCTGTGCAGCACCTCTGACTGTGATCAATACAGCGATGGCTGAAGAGTTGATCCAGTTCAAAAAAGAGGTGGACAAACTGATCGACAAAGGCATCAAGAAGGATGAAGCGATCCTGCAGGTAATCCGCAAATACATCATTGCTTCGAAAAAAATCCGTTTCGAAGGGAATGGATACAGCCAAGAATGGTTGGATGAAGCCGCTCGGCGCGGTTTGGAGGGAATCAGCAGCATTCCTGAAGCCTTTAAGCTGTTTAACCGTCCAGAATACAAAAACCTCTTGCTCAAACATGGGGTTTACAGCGAATCGGAGATTCACGCTCGTTATGAGATTAATTTGGAGATTTTGGTCAAGAAGATCCAGATTGAATCACGAGTACTGGCCGATATGGCAGCCAACCATATCGTACCGACTGCGATTAAATATCAGAATGTGCTGATTCAAAATGTTCGCGGCTTGAAAGACATTATGCCGGAAGAATACCAGGAGTTAGCCGCTGAGGAGATTCTTGCAATCACCAAGATTGCCAAGTATGTCAAGTCCATCCGTGAGAACAATCGCCAAATGATCAATGCGCGTAAGAAGTACAACCACACAGAGGACCTTGAGGAACGTGCAAATGGTTATTGGAATGAGGTTCGTCCGATTATGTTGGTAATCCGTCAGGCAATCGACAAATTGGAACTGATTGTGGACGACGAGCTGTGGCCACTGCCCAAATATCGCGAAATGATGACGATCAACTAATAAAGCACCTGTTGCTAAAACAATAAACGGAGCCTATGCATAGGCTCCGTTTATTGTTTACTGACATCGCTATAACTACATTATATCTTTACCTGACAATCACAATAAAATAGCTCTAATTACTTACTCCTTAAAATTGTATAACAAAGAACAGCATCATTACTCATCGTATCAACAACATCCTCACAGTCAACGCAGCAACAGTCTCCTTCTTGAGACACGTTTTATTAAATGCAAAACAACTATCCTACTCTACCTATATAACTGTCATTTATTTATTCTACTGTTCAAAGAATCGTACACAACTCACCTACGGCATAGCTCCTTAAAATCACAATATGTACATGGTTCAGGATTGAGGCACTGTTTAAAAGGAATCGAAAAATCGAATAATTCAGCCAACGTTTTTTGTAAATTTTCCTGCAATGTATCCGCATACGGCAAAAACGACTGCACAGGAAGCCCTTGATGAACCAAAAGAGGAGAATATTCCGCACTATTCATCTGGCGCACTACATACAAAGTCGGCTGCACATCCATACCTGTAGTGTGATGCACCATCATCGAATAGAGCATCGTCTGCAACACGGGCGCATTGCGAGTTTTCGCATCCGTTGCAAACAGAGCATCCACATCACTAAAGACCTGCTTGGGGGCCCCTGTCTTATAATCTACAACTCGGACTTGACCATTTGACAATCGATCCAAACGGTCTGCTACTCCTTTAAATAGCACCGAGTGAGACTCTTCATTGAGCATAAAGGTCACCGGTGCTGAAACAGGCTTTTCCAACTCTTCGATCACGAAGCCGGGATGTTCAACATCGTAAGCCAAAATGCAACGATTAATATAATAGGCCACAATTCCATGTACCAACATTACATTACCGTCATACTCTTCGGCCTTGTGAGATAAATCATGCAAATATTCTCTGTTGACAGCATGAGTCACCGCATCGATTACCTGCTGCGATCCGATCAGCTTTCGAATAGATGGAATTGGATCAGGATTTCCAATCAATGGTTTGTATAATAGCTCGATGGCTTTATGCAAAATAGTACCGAACATTGGCAAATCAATCTCTTCAACAACTTCCTTTTCAGGAGAGAGACGTTCCAATCTCTGCAGGCAAAATTTGAGTGGACAATCCAAATATGAATAGAAGGATGTCGGAGAAAAAGCCTTTCCTCCATCATCTAAAAAGGCTCGTAATCGTTCTGCAATAGTTCCTGTTTTCGGGATTTCGATCGGTTGATTCTGTACAAGGTTTACACTCAAAGAGAGTGTTTTGCGTACGACCTCATGACTCGATTCATAATCCAGCTGATAGATATATCGACTCGGCTCACCTGTATGACGCTCATCACTCAATGAACAGTATGCAATGTGCACAATTGATGCTCGTTGCAACAATCGATAAAAATAGTAGGCATACACCCCTTCATGATGCATTGGTGTTGGCAATCCGTACGCCAAACGAAGATTGTGTGGTATAAACGAAGATGTAGTCGCCAAATTTCCCGGGAATGTATCATCATTGGCTGAAAGGATCAACACATGATCAAAATCGAGGTTACGTGTCTCGAGAATTCCCATAATTTGAACGCCATTGAGCGGTTCACCACTATAAGGGATACGAATGCCTTGTAAAATTTTTCGTAACAAAGAGGCAAAAATAGGAATGGTAATCTCTACGCCACTATCTTGCAAAGAGTTCGTAATCTGACACAAAGTATCGATAATCGTTGAAAACATCTCCCGTCTCAACGCTCCCTCTGCCACATCACTACGACTACCTATTTCGGCTAAAATCCGTTGCAGATATTCCGACAGACTTTGCCAATTATCCACAGCCGTAAAAATCAAACTTGCTGCACCAGGAATCGACAACTGTTCAACATCCACATATACACGTTGACGTTTCTGAATGTCCGCCACAATCTCTCCGGCACGAACCGAATCCTGCTCCAGAACGTATGGATGAGTAAGAATTCCATCGACATCACTATGGTAGAACTGCAACATTCCATCCCGTTTACGGATCCGTTTACGGCGTTGCAACTCCAATAACCTTTCAACAAACGAATAGGCCGTTGTCTGTCGCATCGGATACCCCATCGTTACGTTAAATTTGAGTCCATCAAAATCAGGTAACGAATACAAAACCGGAAGCAGCAAACTTTCATCTGTCAATACAATGGCGGTCCTTTTGTCAAGTTTGATCCCCCTCCTTGTCAGATCCGATAAAAATTCATGCACATATTTGCATTGCAGGCTGTCTGACGGAGAAGATACTGCAACGATCTCTTTGGATTGAACAAAATGGGAATGTGTTCCCATATCGTAAACAGCAGGATATTCCCGTATGTCTGAGCGAAGGAAAAGCCCCGCTTCATGGTCGGGATTATTCACATAATATTCGTCCCAGTCCCACCAAAACTCTGCTCGGCCACTATTTTTCAACCAGGAGAACAATCTCTTTTCACAGGTCGATAATGCATTGAATCCGATAATCACATAGCGACTATCTGGCGCAGGAAATTGCTCAGGCAAATTATTAGCCATGATTCGTTCTGCAGCCAATCGATGCACCATCCCCTCATAAGCAAGCCCTTGATTAAAAAGATTTTGTCTATACTCTTGATAGATCGTTCGGAGCGTTCGCCAAATCGATATGAACTGCTCCTTCTCCTTCGAAAAGTCCCCTTCTTTTCCAAAGCTCTGCCAACAACGGGTAATAATGGCAATCTGCTCAGGTGTCAAATAGGAGCGATAATCTTCCAATTCCCGCAAATCACTGATATTAGCAAAAAGCATATCAGCGTTGATCAGATACTTATCAATCTGATCGAAATCTGACAGGAGCATATCGCCCCAAAAATAGAATTGGTCAAAGGTTTCGTGATGATACCGACTGTACACTTTGTACAATTCAGTGACCAACTTAATACGATCACCGCAATGGATACCCGCGATCTGTTGCATCAGATCGTTAATCTCCACAAAACGAGGTTGCCATACCGGTCTCTGAGTAATTTTAGAGAGAGAGTCGATAAAAAAAAGCTGGGCACGGCGGCTGGGAAATAACAAAGTCAACGAGGAGATATCATCCCCGTAACGCTCATACAAAGAGGCAACCACCTCATCGATAAAGCTACGCATAATGCTCTCTCGGAAGATCCTCTCGGATGCAACATATCCGTTACAAATTGCTAACGATTCGTCTTTGTATGAAGTTGCACCTCGTGTAAAGGAGTTGATTATATTATATTACATTATAAAAAGGAGAGAAAACCGCAAACCTATTTACCGATATTGTTTACGGTTCCCATCATCTTGGTCGCACTACGATAAATTTCGGGCTCGCCTTGATAATACACTGCACCACCTGTATTGGCTACCACTTGAATACGTTCGACAACCTGCACGTAGGCCTCTGCACTGGATACAGCCTCCACCCGTACATCCTGACAAACCATTTGGCGCGCGTTCACTTTGGATTTTGCTGAAGCAAACAAGGTGCTATATTTTGCTGAACCTGTCAAATTGGCTACAGAATTCCCTCCGATTTTCAAACAGATATCCTTCACATTCAGGTCTGCACTAAAGATCGCACCTGCATCCATATTCACGTCGATCATTCCTTGAGTCAATGTTCCCTGAATGGAAACACTCGCTTCAGAAATTTTAATCTGGGACAACGACGTATAGTAGATTTTGACCTCACCATTGGCATCTTTATCTCCACCGGGACGTAACTGGATTTTGAGCGCACCATCCTTTACACCCCACACAAGACGATTGCTGTTTGTACCATGCAGCTTAACCGTTAAATAAGCTGAATCAGCACGAATCAACTCCACATGCAAATTTCCCGACAGATCCACGGTAGTAAACGGATCCAAACGTTTGCTGACAATAGACTGCTGTGCTGATGCAACCCACGAAATGGTCATAGCCAAAAACAGCAATGCGATTTTTTTCATAACCTGAATTTTAAATTTTGCTTTACACAAATATAAACTTTTGCGTGGGAATTCACAATCTTTCCCGTAACTTTAGAGTGCAATCCGAACTTCGGACTAATCATTCAGCACTATATTCAAATGGGCAGCATCCATATCGTCAAAGCTTCTGCAGGATCAGGTAAAACCTTCCAACTCACATACGAATATATCGCTCGAGTTATCGAAACACCGGGACTTTATCGCAACATCCTGGCCGTGACCTTTACCAATAAGGCGACAGAGGAGATGAAGCAACGTATTGTCAGCAAACTGAATGAACTAGCTCAAGGTTGCCCAAACGAGTATGTACCCATGCTCGAGAAACGGTTGCATTACACTCCGGAGCTGATTCGTCAGCGTGCTGCAGAAGCTCGGACCAAAATTCTGCACGACTACAGCCACTTTAATATACTCACCATAGACAAATTCTTTCAACGCATTATCCGGGCATTTCTCAAAGAGTTGGATATCGATGCGAATTTCGCTCTCGAACTTCAGACCGATTCTCTGTTAGACAATGCGATAGATCGCCTGATCGAGAAAATTGCTGAAGATAAGGCATTACGTCGATGGATTACGGCTTTTGCTGAAGAGAATATTGAAAATAATAATTCATGGGATCTTCGTACCAAGATCCGTAATTTGGGAGTTAAGCTCTTCACTGAACAATACAAAAGTTTACCGGAAGCCTGTCCTAAAGAGACTATTTTAGAGACCATACGTGAGGCTCAGAAGAAGGACCGCGCCCTACTTCAACGCTGGAAACAGCTTGGAGACGAAGCGTTAAAAATCATTGCAGATCACGGTTTGAGCTGTGATGATTTCAGTTATCGTAGCGGTGGCTTCTCAGGCTACCTGATCAAGGCAAGTCAAGGTAAATTCGATGCATATGGCCCTCGCGTTACCGACGCCATAGCATCTGATGAAAAATGGTACAAAAAAACGTCTCCGCGCAAAGCGGACATTCAAGCCATCATTCCACTGGTTCGTCCATTACTCGAATCTCTCTGTAAGCTGTACGACGAGAATTACCGGTTTCACAACACACTGGTACAGATACAACAAAACTATCGCAGCCTGGCTCTGTTGACCGATCTCTCCGCAGAAATCGACAAGATTTGCCAAGAGCAAGGTATTATGCCTATCTCGGAAACAAACGGTTTGCTGAATCGCCTTATCAGTGGCAATGACACCCCTTTCATTTACGAAAAGGCCGGGAATACCTACTCTCATTTCATGATTGACGAGTTTCAAGATACGTCACAACAACAATGGAAAAACTTTCTACCACTGCTTGATAATGCGTTAGCGCAAGATGATCGCTCGCCTGTTTTATTGGTTGGGGATGTCAAACAATCGATTTATCGCTGGCGAGGTGGAGATTGGCGTATTTTAGGGCATGATGTCAATCAACATTTTCGTGAAATACTCGATCAAACACTTGAAGTCAATTATCGCAGTACAGGAATTATCGTCCATTTCAACAATGAGATCATCGATGCCTGTGTCCAACGGGACAACGAAAATCTGAATGCCCTGATCGCAACCGGCTATGACAATGGCTCTCTGACAAACTCTACCCGGACCGAATTACAAGATATGCTGATCAATGCGTATCACGAGCATAAACAACAAGGGCACAAAGCATTAAACGAGGGTTATGTCCGTATCACCAGCTTCAATAAGGATTTCAACGAAGAGGAAACGGAAAAGACACCGGTGATTGCCACCATCGAAGAGCTCCAGCAACGTGGTTATGCTCCGGGCGATATTGCCATCTTGGTACGGTCCAACCACGATGGAACAGAAATAGCCAAACAGTTACTCACCTACAAGACTGCACATCCAGAGTCTCCCTACTGTTACGATTTGGTAACGCAAGAAGCACTTACAATCGGGAATGCCCCTATCGCAACATTTATCATTGTCGCATTTAAATTGGCTTCGGTTCCAGATGATTCGATTCGACTGGCCTTGTATAACCAATATTTGAATCGAGACTTTGGCACTCCTCTACCGGATGAGGAGAGAACCTTTTTGCAGAATTTACGACTCAAAGGGATTGAAGAGGCGTTCGAAGAGGTGGTACTCCATTATCAATTACAAGAGCACGCCGAAGATATTGCCTATATACAGGCCATTCAAGAAATGGTACATACCTTCAGCACCTCGAAGATTGCAGATTTACCGCTATTTGTCAAATGGTGGGATGAAACCGGACATTCAAAATCGATCAACCTGCCTCAAAATCAACAGGCCATCACCATTATCACGATCCACAAAGCAAAAGGTCTGCAATACAAAGCAGTTATTGTCCCGAAATGTGCCTGGAACTTGACACCCCAACGTACATTACTGTGGGCATCGACTCAAGCGTCCAGTTTCGACGCATTGGGTGCTGTTCCGATCTCATACCGCAAGGATCTGATTAACACCTATTTTTCTGAAGATTATTATCGTGAAACTGTTCTGACCCACATTGACAACATCAACATCTTTTATGTAGCCATCACACGTGCCGAAGAGGAGTTGCATCTGATGTTTAAACACGACGACAGATCGACAAAAGATTCCATTAATGATCTGTTAGACTCCATTCTATCTAACAGTCGAACGGACGACCAGTCCACCATCAAATTGGGCGAAATTGAAGGCGTAGTCAAAGAGCTCGAAGACCGTGAAATTTACGAATTTGGGACACCCTTCCACAAACAACCTGAAGCTCTTGTACCTGTACAATCGTCAAGCTATCCGGTTCACAGACCAGATACTAAACTGCGATTTAAACTCGCGACACAACGCTATTTTGATGAAGGCAAGGAGATTCCGTTAGCTCCCCGCAATTATGGTATTCTGATGCACAAAGTATTTGAAAACATCAAACATGAGGGGGAAATCGATGCACAACTTGCACTGTTGAGAGCCAATGGAACACTGACCGATGAAGAGGTACAACACTTGCACGACACCATTACGGATGCATTCACCAATCCATTAATTCGTTCCTGGTTCGATCCAAAATGGGATACTGTACGAACTGAAGCAGAAATAGTCGTTCCAAACGACAAATCCACGCTTAAACGTCCGGATCGCGTTGTCACGAAAGGGACCGAGGCTGTGGTTATTGATTATAAATTCGGATCAAACAAGGAGAAATTGCACTACATGCAGATAAAATCATATATGAAACTCTTGCGTCGAATGGGATACAAGAGTGTTCGGGGTTATCTGTGGTATGTCGAACTCAATGAGGTAGAAACTGTCGAAGCTGACCAAACATTCACTACTACCAAGTCTTAACAAGATAACTCTACCCTATATATAGAACAAATCCCAATTAAAATTCAAACCAGTCATTAGTGAGTAGGCACTCACATCACTGGTCTAATTTAACATCAATCACTTAACAATCAGCCATTTTACATCTAAAGACAGGAAACATATTTTAGTAAAGGCACTTCATAATAAGTGCTTTTCATACTAATCAAGACAAAAAAGAGGGCTACCAGATTGGCAGCCCTCAATCGTATCAATTAACTAATTAGTCGTTCAGTGAGAAACGTTTGTAAGCGACAACAGTTGCATCTTTGTCTGCGCCTTTGATATAAGCACCGACGGTGATCTTGTTGTTCTTAACCAAAGCCTGATTCAACAAGGTATTCTCATTGAGGAATTTGTTGACTTTTCCTTCGGCGATCTTATCCAACATAGCCTCAGGTTTACCCTCCTGGCGAGCCTGCTCACGACCGATCATACGCTCGTGCTCAATCACTTTAGGATCACAATCGGTTTTGTCAATCGAAACAGGAGCCATAGCTGCAGCCTGCATAGCTACATCTTTAGCAACCTCTTTGTCGATATCTTTGTTGAAACCAATCAGGGTACCCAGTTTGCTGTTCATGTGAATGTAGGTCACGCACATCGGAGCCTCGATCTTACCATAGTAAGCCAATTCAACCTTTTCACCGGTCTGACCTGACTTCTCAGTTACGATCTCAGCAACGGTTTTACCATCTTTCACAACAGCCAACAAAGCCTCCAGGTTCTCAGCATCAGCCTCTACAGCGATGTCAAGAATTGATTTGGCAGCAGCTACGAAATCAGCATTCTGAGCTACGAAGTCAGTCTCGCATGCCAAGCAGAGCATATAACCTTTCTGACCAACAATCTTCGAAGTTACAACACCCTGAGTTGCGTGACGATCAGCACGTTTTGCAGCAACCAGTTTACCTTTTTCGCGGATAATATCCTTTGCACGTTCGAAATCGCCTTCGGCCTCTACCAGCGCTTTTTTGCAATCCATCATGCCGGCTCCGGTCATCGCACGGAGTTTGGCAACATCAGCAGCTTTAATATCCATTGTCTTTTTCTTTTTTAAGCAATTTCGAATTATTCTGCAGCCTCAGCTTTGGGAGCTTCAGCCTCTGCAGCAGGCGCTGCTTCAGCAGCCGGCTCAGCTTTTGCTGACTCAGCCTTTACAGCCTTTTTCAAACGAGGTTTCGGCTCTTTCTCTGCTTTGGCAGCAGCTTCAGCAGCCTCTTTCTCTTTCTCGAGCTTGCGTTCTGCAAGACCCTCTGCAATCGCACCGGTTACAGCCTCGAGGATAACAGCCACAGATTTGGTAGCATCGTCATTTGCCGGAATTACATAATCGATATCCGTAGGATCACAGCAAGTATCAACCATTGCAAATACGGGGATGCTCAGGCGTTTTGCCTCTTTCACGCGTTTGCCTCTTTCTGCACGTCCACAACAAACAGGGCGGCAGGCAGACGGGTCAGGTCAGCAATAGAACCGAGGTTCTTCTCGAGTTTAGCACGCTGACGGCTGATTTGAAGTTTCTCTCTTTTGGAAAAGTTGTCATAAGTTCCATCGGCCGTCATCTTGTCGATCATGGCCATCTTCTTGACAGCTTTACGTATTGTGGGGAAATTGGTAAGCATACCGCCCGGCCAACGTTCCGTAACATACGGCATGTTGACTGCGGATACCATCTCCGCAACTACATCCTTAGCCTGTTTTTTGGTTGCAACAAACAGGATACGGCGACCGCTTTTAGCGATCTGTTTGAGTGCGGATGCGGCCTCATCGATCTTCATCACCGTTTTGTGAAGGTCGATGATGTGGATTCCGTTTTTCTCCATGAAAATATATGGAGCCATTTTAGGATTCCACTTTCTTTTCAGGTGACCGAAGTGAGCTCCGGCCTCCAACAATTGATTAAAATCAGTTCTTGGCATTTTGATTAACTGTTTAAATCTGTTTTAATTCTCTTTACATCAATCGCAGCGGTAGTGTCCTTGACAATCCCCGCGATTTTCCGCAGAGGGGCAATAACCGAGTAGTGCAACCAGAATCGCAGTCTCTGAAATTTGTACCCACTCTGTGCTCCACAGGCGCAGATATTAACGCTTGCTGAACTGGAACTTGCGACGTGCACCGGGCTGACCGGGTTTCTTACGCTCAACCTCACGCGGGTCACGCGTCATGAAGCCGTTCTTTTTGAGCACCGGACGCATCTCTGCATCGATTGCGCAAAGAGCACGAGCGATACCCAAACGGGCAGCTTCAGCCTGGCCTTTGATTCCGCCGCCATCGAGAGTGATGGTGATGTCATAGTTTTCAGTAGTCGAGGTGACCAGCAGAGGCTGTTTTACGACATACTGGAAAATCTCCAGCGGAAAATAGGTATCCAGAGGCTTCTGGTTGATCGTAATGTTACCCTTACCGGGTTTCACGTAAACGCGAGCTACAGCAGCTTTTCTGCGTCCGACGGCATTTACAACTTCCATACTCATTACTTAATCTCGTTTAACTTGATAGTTTTGGGTGACTGAGCTGCATGCGGATGTTCGCTGCCGGCATACACCTTCAGGTTGCGAAGCAAGGCAGCGCCCAGACGGGTGCGAGGCAACATGCTTTTCACAGCCTTTTCTACGATAAATTCGGGTTTCTTGCGCAGATAATCGGCCGGAGTTGCATAGCGCTGTCCACCTGGATAACCGGTGTGACGCGTATACACTTTGTCCGTCATCTTTTTACCCGAGAACTTCACCTTGTCAGCGTTGATGATGATGACGTTGTCACCGCAGTCAACGTGAGGAGTGAAGTTGGGCTTGTTCTTACCACGCAGGATTTTGGCCACCTGCGAAGCGAGTCGGCCCACCACCGCGTCCGTAGCATCGATCAAAACCCACTCTTTGGTGACCGTTGCGGCGTTGGCGGAGATTGTTTTGTAGCTTAATGACTCCACTGTTTTACGTTTAAAAGTTAATACTTGTGTGAATTATGTGATCCATACCCGCATTTTGCGGGCTTGCAAAGATAGTGATTTTCCTTGAAATAAAAAAAATATCGTATTTATCGATAATTTCTTTCCAAATCAGGTTACTCTTCGTAGCCGAAACGACGCAATTGACGGTCGCTGTTACGCCAATCTTCGTTCACCTTGACAAAAAGTTGTAAAAAGACCTTTTTCCCCAAGAACTGTTCCAAATCGGCACGCGCCTCAGAGCCCACCTTTTTGAGTTTGGAGCCTCTATGGCCAATAATAATCCCCTTCTGACTCTCTCGCGAAACATAGATAACCGCCGAAATACGATCGATTGCAGGTTCCTCTTTATACTCTTCGATTGCAATCTCAACGCAATAAGGTATCTCCTTATCGTAATTAAGCAGTATCTTTTCACGAATAATCTCAGACGCAAAAAAACGGAGTGTTTTATCGGTCAAGGCATCTTTGGGATAATAGGGTTCACCCTCAGGCAGCATATCGAGAATCCGATCAAACAACCCTCCAATATTGAATGCATGAGCAGCCGACACCGGCACGATCAATGCATCTGGTAAAATCTTTTCCCACTCATCAACCAATTTCTCCAACTCCTCAGGCGTTGTCAAATCAATTTTATTGATCACCAAGATCGTTTTGATACCACTGAGGCGGATTTTATCGACATATTCACTGCGATGGTCTGTCCCTTCGGTTGCATCGGTTACATACAAAATCACATCGGCATCTTTCAATGCCCCCTGCACCACCTTCATCATCGATTCGTGCAGTTTATAATTCGGCTTGAGGATTCCGGGAGTATCGGAATAGACAATCTGAAAATCCTCTCCGTTCACAATTCCCAAAATACGATGGCGCGTGGTCTGGGCTTTCGAGGTGATAATCGAAAGACGCTCCCCCACCAAAGCGTTCATCAGTGTCGATTTTCCCACATTGGGATTACCGATAATATTCACAAAACCTGATTTGTGCATAATCTGTATGTATTTTGTTTTCTAATTTTTAGTCTTCAATCAATCCGGCAGCATGCAACCAATCATCTACAATGATGACATACACGAGTCGTCTGCACCAATTAAATCACTTGTGTTGCACAACATCGCTTTCTCGCGTATCCGTTTTAACAACTCACCATCCAACTGTAATCCAGTCCAACGGTAAATAATATAAGGTATTCGCCTAATTCCACCACAGCGATCGTCTCATTTTGTACCACCAGCTCTCCAAAAACTGGTATCAACCTCCGATTCGACCCGCTCTTCCACCTGATCCGGCAAACGCCAAAAAAGATCGTATCCGATAATCTTTTCCAAATCGTTTACACTCATGGCATAATCACCGAACTTACCGGAAATCTTCTCCTGATTGGGAAGTAAAAAGGCAATGGCATGGTAACGTCCATTCTGCCACACCAACAACGCTTTAAAATATCTGCGTGGCACACCTACACCTCCTTTGATCCTCGGCAAACCGGATACCAACACCGGGCCTGTAACCACATAAAGCGAATCATACTGTTTTGCCCATTTGCGGACCTGTTCTTCCAACAGTCGCCAGATTTGACGGTTAAGTGCCGGCCTCTGGGGTGAAACATTCGACAAATAGAAAGTTGCCTGATTCTCATCTGGTGTATCGTCACGATCGGCAGAGGGAAGCAGGTGTCCCCGATCATAACCGCTGCGAGTATAATCTCGATCACGAGCTGTCGGCCATCCACGTTGTACTACAGTCGGATCGCTGCAAAACGCATTCTGGCGCTCTGTTCCTTTGCGATTCACCTCTGCACGCGTCAACAGATAGGCAACCCATGCAGCCTGCCGATACATCGTATCATAGCAAAGCGTGTAACGAGCGGCCGCGTTCCGCAACACAAACGTGCTATCTTTATAATAAGGTAAAGCCAATCGATCTCCTCGTTTCAGCGTCTGTTGATCACATTCTGTATGATTGCCCCGATTATCCGATACAACTCCAGCCTTTGTACGGGCATTTGGCGACAACTGACCATCTTGCTGCGGACCTTTTTCACCATCTCGGTTCGAATGGCGGCTCTCACGCTGTTGGTTTTGGGAGTTGTGGCAACCATTATCCTTTTGATTTCCACTTTGCTGAGACGATCTAACATCGTCCGACTGAGTAGCCATCTGCGTGGTAGTTACTCCACCACGCGACCCAACCGTCCTTGTTCGGTATGAGACCCACAACAAAAGAGCCACGACACAGAACAACAATACAATTATTTTCCATTGCGTCTTTTTCGAAACACGACGCGTAGCTCGTTTAGGCATAATCTTTAACCGCTTGGAATTTTCTCCCAGTTGGACAAAGGTAAATATTTTCCTACCTTTGTCCCATATTTTACATGAAATTCAAGCAGAAACCCAACACGTATGGCCTCTTCGAACTTCGTTGATTATGTCAAAATTTTCGGACGCTCCGGCAACGGAGGATCCGGCTCCAGCCATTTCCGCCGCGAAAAATTCATCGAATTCGGTGGTCCAGACGGTGGTGACGGAGGCAAAGGAGGCAGCATTATTCTGCGAGGCAATAGCCAATATTGGACACTCATCCACCTCAAATACCAACGCCACATTTTCGCCGAAAACGGTGAACCGGGACGAGGCGCTCGCAGTACGGGAAAAAATGGCAAAGATGTCATTATTGACGTACCGCTGGGAACTGTTGCACGTGATGCAGAAACCGGCGAGGTAGTGGGTGAAGTCACCCAGGACGGTGAAGAGCTCGTTCTGTTACCGGGAGGTCGTGGCGGTTTGGGTAACTGGCATTTCCGCACGGCAACCAATCAGGCTCCTCGCTACTCTCAACCCGGAGAAGAGTGCCGTGAAGGTTGGTTCATCCTTGAACTGAAAATTTTAGCAGATGTCGGCTTGGTTGGGTTCCCCAATGCCGGCAAATCCACACTATTGGCAGCTGTTTCAGCAGCTAAGCCCAAAATTGCCAATTACGCTTTTACTACACTGGAGCCCAATTTGGGCATTGTCGAATACCGTGACCACAAATCCTTCGTGATGGCCGATATTCCGGGCATTATTGAAGGTGCGCATGAAGGCAAGGGGTTGGGAATCCGTTTCTTGCGTCACATCGAACGCAACTCGATTTTGTTGTTCATGATTCCGGCCGACACGGACAACATTCATGAAGAGTATCAAATCCTGTTGAACGAACTGCAACAATACAACCCCGAGTTGATGGATAAGCAACGACTGTTGGCCATCACAAAATGTGACCTGCTCGATGAAGAGTTGCAAGAGGCATTAACCCAAGAATTACCGGAGGGAATTCCATCCATTTTTATCTCATCGGTATCAGGTTATCATCTCACCCAACTCAAAGATATGATTTGGGAAGCCCTGCAAAAGGAGAATCGTTAATTCTCCATCTTGTTCACTGCATATAGCATACTCTTGTTTCTTTCTCCGCAAAAAAAAGAGGTTGCTGAGCATGGAGTCTGCGAAGCACAGTCCGGACCATGCTCAATCATCATAACGCATTCCCCATAATGCATTCAAACACCCCACATCTCCAACACATCGTTTGCTTAAACACGCTTTTGCTTTTTGCGTTCGATGCGTTTTATTCAAATGCGCATAGGAATGTTATCTCAAAATCGCGGGGATTCCATAATCACATTACGGGCATCAATCACACGCAATTGATAGCTATTATTGAACCACCCGAGAATCCCCTCTACATAGCCACTTCTTATCGGTAACACATCATCGGCAAAACGGGCATAACGGCTGGTACGCACTAACAGAGTATCTCCGTCAACATTAACTAAATGTCGATTGCTGTCCGAAGCTTCGTCACACCAGGTCAACCCCAACTCTTCGTCCACAAACTGCACCATCTCAAAAGCGACAAAACAGCCGACATGTTTGGGTTCAAGTTCTGCAAAACGAAGTGTATCGGGCAATACAAGCTCGATTTCACCTCTTTTTGACAATCGTCCCGAAATATCAGTTTGCGAAATAAACCCATTCTGATAATCGGCGTCTGATGATACACTACCCAACGTCACATAACCACCATAAGCTCCCAGCACCAATCCTTGACATCGAATACGGATTGGCTGTCCAATCGGATAGGTCAAAAACAGATCATCTCCTGACAATTTGATCTCGATACCCCCTGTTGCATCCTGCACGACCAATCCGTAAGGGAATGTCCCATAACGGTCATTTGCCGTCACCACGCCCTGCAACTCCCAATCTTTGGTAATGGGTGTAGGATAACCCGTATAATAACCCTTCAGATAACTGATCGAGACAAGTGCCGTACCCGCTCCAGGCTCACCGTCACCTCCTTGGGACGGATCGGGATATGGATCACTCTTCTCCACACACCCAATGCACAGTATTCCGAACAATAATATCTTAAGGAATCGACTACTCCTCCACATCCTGCAGATCCCTCATTTTTAATTGATAGACCGATTTTCCATTGACCTTACCCTGCATCAAAATTCCCATTAACGATACTGTACCGGTCGGTACCGTCTCCCCGGCAAAAGAGGCATAACCACTGGTTACGACATAAATCGAATCGGACTTTTCATCCCGAAATTTCAAATAGGCGCTTTGCGGAACTCCACTTGATGTAAGGGATGCCGGTAAAGCCCATGTCGTATCGACAGCCCCATCCAAATGCACACCTTCAAACCGCACCAAGGTACCGAGCCACTCCTCTTTAAGATTTCCGGCTTTTACCGGGCGTGGGATCACCTCTTCGAATCGTTCATTACGAAACAGATGTTTATCCACTACAATCCTATGATTCATATAATCGGTTTCATAGGCTGCACTGGCCAGCCCCAACTGCAACACACCATTCGTCATACCCAATGTTAACGAATCGACCACTACCGTCACCTGTTGTCCCAATCGATAAGTTGCATAGAGATCATACAATCCGGCACGTATCTCCACCGCTCCTGTTTCATCTTCAATAAAAAAGCTACGATAGAAATTACCGGACTGATCCGATGTCGTAACATATCCCGACACCACTACACTTCGTTGACCAACGACCCAAACCGGATCATCCTGATAAAAAGTTCGCAACGTTGCAATATCCATCGTCGTAACCGGTACCGAACCAGATTCCGAATTTGGAGGATCAAACCGGTCGTAATCACAGGATATATTACTGAATAATAGCAACAACAAACCCACGAGCACACCGATTTTCATACACGAACATCGTCGCATAACACGATGTATTACAACAGATTTAACACATCTTATGTTAACAATATTTTGCATCAGAATCGGAAATTAATCGTCAGGTAATAGGTTCTCGGATAGGCATGATAATAGCGTGACGCCATCGGAGCCACCGTTCGGTCCAAACCGCTTCCGGTACGTACCATTCGCAACGGTTCATAACCGCTGTACACAATATGACGACGGTTGGCCAGATTGTTGACCGAACCGCTCAAGGTCAAATAACTGCTCTTAATCCGAAACGTTTTACTCACAAAAAGGTTAATTGTCGTAGCATCTCCGAAACGCTCCTGTGCGGTCATCTGAGCTAAAGCTGCCGGAGAGGTTGCATAATCCATCACCCGACGCATACGTCGTACCGGACTAATATCAATATAATTACTGCCCACATAATTCACAGAAACCGCTGCAGTCCACATTCTGGCACCAGAATAGCGCAACTCCCCTGAAGCTACCACTTGTGGAGTGTTTCCCAACCGATACCCTTTCATATATGCCGTTGATCCTTCAACAATCGGCCGGTTATCATGATCTGCATAAATGGACACTGCCGGATCACTTAAATAGAGGTTACGGCTCCACCCTCCTGCACCACGCACACTCCACCGATCGGTAATCCGCACAGTTACTCCCAGTTCAACACCGGCATACAGTTTATCAATTCCGCTCAACTCCATATTGGCATATTCTCCGGCCAAATCATCATAATAATGGCGGACATCCCCCTCTCCGCGGGTTGTGGTCACATATCCGCACAATCCAATATCGACACTGCGCCACGAGATCCGATATTCCAGTTCTCCTGCCAACAGATTAATCGGTCGGGGGTCGGCAACGGTCCGATTCTGATATTCCGGAGCCAGAAACAGTGCATCCGCCACCGGTGCTACATCACCATAAGCAACACGCATCTCCAGGGAGTGCGCCGGTGTAAATGCATAACCAATACCTCCTTTAAGCATATACTCCGTAAAATTTAACTTTTCAGAAGGTCCGAGAGACAGGCTACCGGGGAAAAGCTCCTTTTCGTAACGGCCAATCCTTGAGAAAGAGACTTGAGCGACTTGTCCACCCACATAACCATACAGTCCCAAATTCTGTTCGCTATGCAGATCGGCCAAAGCCCACGCGCCATACGAACTGTAATCCAGGTCGTAATTATACCCATACCGTTCACCCACACCGACCCGACGATTTGGATGTTGCAAATCATTGATCGCTTGATCTCCGTAATACTCATCGTCAATCAGGTAGGGATCGACATCCAACAGATAGTCTCCACCGATCAGATCCTCCAAACGTTGATAACGGGACACCCGATCATTACGCAGTTGAATGCCGCCTCTCAAATAACTCGCATTGTCCATCCGCCAATCAAAAGACGAATTGAGCTGAAAGCTCCGATTCGCCGTCACAGCACTTCCTACCACATAGGAAGCAGGAGATGCCGTGCCATGCTGATTGACATAATACAGCTCATTCCAATTGATTTGAGTCACATTGGGGTCTCTCTGACGCCATGCCTGCTCTACAGCATTAGCAACTTCGGGGTTTGCCTGATAGCCGGGCATATACCGATAATAGTCAGGCGTTGGGTTGGAGACACTGAACCAATCCAAAGCTGAATAACTGCTTTCACCACCCAAATAGGAGAACACTGTATGAATCTTAAAGTCCTCATCACGTTTGTAATCCCACGCCAAAAGCGCCATAGGTTGCTGAGATTTACGAGTGCGTGAGGAACGGATTCGACCATCCTGATACCCCCAATAGGGATTGTACAACGGATCACCGGTCAACTCAAAAGCCTCTTGAGTTGCGGCGCCCCGTACTCCACGATCTGATGGTGCCAATAAAAATGCGGCTGAAAGTATATGTTTCTTTCCCAACTTTTTGGCGATAGAAGCATACACGGTCCAATCATCCATATAGACGCCACGAATATGCTGATCCCTGCCCCAGCGCCGGGAACCAGCCCCAGCAATAGCCCAACCGCCTTTCATCCATCCGGACGATATCCCCGTCCGCACACCACCACGAAACCGACGGTCGGTAAACATCATACCAACCGATATACGTTTGGGAACGGTTCCTGCCATGCGGGAATAAGCACGAGTATCACCTAATCCACCCAGACTCCATGAGCCTGGAGCTAATCCCGTTTCAGATTCAACTGGTCCGTACGAATTGTAGATGGCACCCATCAAATTCCACTGTTGATTACCCGTCATCGGATCATACAGTGACACGCCATCGATTGAAAAATTACGATAACGATAATCGTAACCTCGCCGATTATAACGAACAAAAGAAAAATTGAAATCAGACAAAGCTGAAAATGCATCCGGATAGGCTTCCAGTGGCATGATCATCAATGATGCATACTCTTCACTGAATTGGAACTGCTCTGCACGACGGACCTCCTCATCGTAATCATCGGAGGTCAACACACCACCTTGTGCCAGCATCCGATACGGCACCAACATGACAAAAAGGACAATGAGGATATGTTTCATTGGGGTACCGTACATTACGGCCAAAGCTGGTTATTGCAGTTAACCGATTGATAGTTTCACTTCCTCCGATCAATTACTCCTAAAATAGCAAAATCAGACTAAAACATAAAATATTCGGATTGTTTTATTTCAATCACACAAAAAAAGAGAGAAGATCCCTATGGGGATCTTCTCTCTTTTTATCAATATCGGCTAATTACGGAATCACAACAAACTCCGCATTCATTGTATCGTCCTAATTACTCTGCAGGCTGCTGTGCAGGAGCGTCAGGCTGAGACTGAGGAGCTTGCTGAGCTGCATCTTGTGTAGTCTGCTGCTGTGCAGGAGCCAACAGGTTTTCATTACCTTCGGTTGCCTGCTCGATAGCTCTCTCCATTGCACCTTTGCTGTTAGCAATATTGGCCGATGGCATAGTCATGGTAGCTGCAAGGCTCAACACAAAAATAGCAATTGCCAAACCCCAAGTAAATTTTTCAAGGAAGTTGGAAGTTTCGCGAACGCCCATCACCTGGTTCGATGCACCGAAATTGGCTGCCATACCGCTTTTAGGATTCTGGGCCAACACTGAAAGAATCAGCAAAACACTTGCAATAAGAATCAATACAATGAAAAAAATATACATTTCGTTACTTGTTTAAACGATTACAAATTCATCAATCTTTCGGATTTTCATTAATCCGGTCGATAATTTCGGCAAAATAAACACTTTTTTCCGGATATAGCAAACTTAATTTGGCATATATTGCTTTAGCTCGCTCCGTTAGCCCTTGTGTTCGATAAATTTCAGCCAACTCTTCTGAAATCATATCGTCATCTTCTTCCACCGAGTCAGCTGATATATCCCCTTCCGGAATACCTTCTCGGGGAACCATGCGTTTAGGCTCTTCTGCCAAAAAACGATCTATCACCTCCAACGTCAAATCAGCGGATCTATGCTGCTCTTGATCTGCTGTAGCATCCGTATTCATCTGATCGTTTCCTTGCCCAAGCATTGTATCCTCAGACAGTCGCGATTCAGATCCAGATGCAGAAACACATTCAGCATCCACAGATACGGAACGATCCTGCGACGGATGATCACATGTATGTGAAATCTCTCGTTGTGCTATTGAAAATTTAGAAGCACCAGACTCCACAGGGAGCGCTTCCGATTCTGTAATTAACGTTGCTGTTTCATTCACAGCAACTTCATGCTGATCCGCAACATTAGAAACGTCTGTTTGTAATTCCACATTTTCCGGCTTCTCCCTCTTCGACATTGTCTCCAAAGAAGAATAAATCGTACCGCAGGGTGTATTATCTACTACTTTATTCAGCCCTACAGAACGCAACAATATATCCGGAACAGGACGAACCGTCAAACGCAATGCCAATTCAGGATCCATTTTACCACTAATCCTCGATTGCACAATTCGCGCCGTTGTAAACCACGGATACCGCCGAATCAATGCTTGCAATACGGCATTTGATGGAATTTCAGCACTGTCGGGACGACCAAGATATTGATTAAAAGCATCCATTACCAGTTGGCTACTGCATCATTAAAGATATTTTCGACCAATTGCTCAACAATTTCAGGGATCAATGTACCTTCAGCCTCCTGCAACAGTTGAGAACTCGGGTAATCCGAATATGCTGAAAAGGTTTTATCATAATTGTATTCAGGTTGAAAAGCATTGGTAAAACGAACGCGTACCGTAATGGTCAATCGGTTCATAACCGCTGTTTCATTCCCTGAAATGGCCGCAGGCGTGGAAGTATAGTTGGTAATTTCTCCTTCGAATTGCAAATCACCGTTTTCAGGCACTACTGCCAACCGGGTTTGGCTGGTAAAACGATCCTGCAACGCATCCGTCAATGTAGAACTGAGGATCGGAGCTACCAGCAAGGCATTGTTAGGGAAACGAGCGATCGATACGGTTTGAATTTCCGGTGCAATCGAAGCCCCCGAAAACGAATATTTAACCGTACACCCACTCAACAATAAAGCGCATACAAACGCCATGACCGGCATGAACCATCTCAAGGTTACACTGTATCTTTTCCGATTAATACTCATCGATTCCCAATTCTTTGATTTTACGATAAAGCGTACGCTCTGAAATAAAAAGATCTTTAGCTGCCTCACGGCGTTTGCCGCCATGACGACGCAAAGCCTTAATAATCGCCTCACGCAACACCTGTTCTTTCGTCAGACCTTCACGTGCAGCCGGTTCTTCGATCACCTCTTCGGGTTCCGCATAATCATTGAAGGATACCGGCATCGGATGTACAGTCGGCGTCGAAACTGGAGCCGGCAAATTCCGAGGCAACAAAGCCGTCACATCTCCCCCCTTGTGGTCATACCTCCGATGCTCAGCCATTAGCTCCGCCATCATCCGCTTCAGATCGTTCATATCATTCCGCAGATCAAAAAGCACTTTGTAGAGCAATTCTCTCTCTTCATTGACTTCGCCCTGGGCTTGCGGCCTGAAAACAGGTACCGATGAAGGGGCATAATCGGGAAGATACTTCTTGAGAATATCAGCCGTGATATTACGAGACTCTTCGACTGCTGAAATCTGCTCTGCAACATTTTTTAACTGACGAATATTTCCAGGCCAAGGATAGGTCTCCAATACCTGCCGAGCTCCCTCATCCAAGGTAATCACAGGCATGCGATACAGCGTGGCAACATCTACCGCGAATTTACGAAACAACAGATAGATATCACCCTTGCGATCACGCAATGGCGGCACTGTAATCGGAACCGTATTGAGACGATAATAGAGGTCTTCACGGAAGCGCCCATCACGAACCGCATCGCGCAAATTAATATTTGTCGCTGCTACTACACGCACATTGGTTTTTTGTGTTTTGGAAGAACCGACACGAATATACTCGCCCGTTTGCAATACGCGTAACAAACGGACCTGAGTGGTATGGGGCAATTCAGCCACCTCATCCAGGAAAATTGTCCCGCCATCGGCCACTTCAAAATATCCTTTGCGACTCTCGGAAGCTCCCGTAAAAGCGCCTTTTTCATGACCGAACAGTTCGGAATCAATCGTTCCTTCGGGTATAGCACCACAGTTTACAGCAATGTATGTCCCATGCTTACGCGGGCTATTGGCATGTATAATCTGAGGAAACACCTCTTTACCGACACCACTTTCACCAGTAATCAATACCGAAAGGTCAGTCGAAGCTACCCTTACCGCCACCTCCAAGGCTTCGTTCAGAGCCGAATTATTACCAATTATGTTGAATCGCTGTTTGAGCGTCGTTAAATCCATTGCCATTGTCTAATCGGATTAACGTTTGGATTTTGTTTTTGCGGCCTCTTTGGCTGCTGCCTCAGCGGCTTGAATTGAATCCTCTTTTTGAATGGAATCCAACACAGCAGGACGTTGATGTACCGGAAGCTCCATGGGATCTATTTTCGGAGCGGACGATGAAGCGAAAATCACACCATATATAATTGCACCCAACGCAATGATCGCTGCGACTATCGCAACCACCAAAAACTTATCAGTTCCCTGACGTTGTTGCGGCTGAGGTTGGCGTGGTGGCATACCGGCTCCGCCATACGGAGGAACCGAAGCACCCCCTTGAGGCTGTCCATACGGAGAACCACCATAAAAAGAAGGTTGTCCCGGCATATTGGGACGTGCTTGTGTCTGCTGATTCTGAGCTGGCTGTTGTGCAGCTGGTCGGCCTTGCTGTTGTTGCGTATATTGGGATGAAGCATACGAAGACTGAGGCTGCATCTGCTGAGGCCGACCTTGCTGACCAGGACGCTGATAACCAGATTGTGTAGCAGGACGAACATCTCCTGCCATTGCAGAGCGAGCCGAAGCAGCCTGAGTTGCCTGGATGAAGGCTGCGCTGTAGCCGAACGAGATGACATCGTTCCGTTTGTCTGAGTCGTACCACCTGTAATATTCGCCTGAACAGATTGGGGGCGAGAAGAGGTTACACTACCCTGATTTGGAACATTTACACCCGCACCAACATTAGGCGCATGATTTCCCGACTGACTTTGTGCTTGATATCCCGAAGCCCCATTCGAGCCAGGCTGACCATAAACAGGTTGAGATGGAGAAATCGGAGACTGCCCTACTCGTGATGCTCCGCCCATTGATGAGGATGCGGCTGTAGATGCAGGCTGTGATGGCGCCACTGGACGTGCTGCAGAAGTTCCAGGTGTAGTCGGTATTTTATTGTCACGTAGATCTGTTTCCAGATAACAAACTCCATTCGAGTCGATCTTCAACTGGCCAATACCCTCTACAACAAAACAGCCACGTTCTGTGACACTCTTTTTAACTTGTGCAACATATTCAGCAATAACACCGTACGCCTCTTCACTGCTCAAACCATAATTTGAACTGAGCAAACCGGCCAATACACCATCATCTTTTTTCAGGAAAGGAACAAAAACGATTCCCCCATCAGTATCCTTATGCAGGAAAGCTCCAAATTGGGGAATAACGATGCGTTTCCCAGCCTTAAGGCTATCTACTATAATTTTATTAACCATCTCCTTATAAGTTTAACCTGTATATCAAGTTAGAAATTGTTCTTATAATGCATGAACACATTTACCCATTCTACACCATATAACAAAAATAGACCTTTTTCTCAACAGAAACAAGCAAACCCACCTAAATCAAAATAGAATACTTTTCTTTCTCTCTGTCCGAAAACAAAAGTCATACCGTCATACGAAAACAAATGCCACAACGATTTTCTTTCCACCTTCTGTTCTCAATTAAAAGTGATAAATCATCGATGCGACCGGTATCTTCATCGCAGATTGTAAACACTGCAAATATCGAATAACAACTTAATATAGACATTATTTCATGCTAAATATTGCTTTTCACAAAAAGTTTCCCCTCCTTTGCAGTGAAATTTTCGTCAAAGTAGCTCAGCTACATTGCCAAATTTTCACCAAAGTAGCTTAGACGGATTAACCATTAAATTCATTAACCGAAGATGAAAAACAAATACATTGATCTTATCGAACAGACCTTCGAATTTCCTCAAGATGAATTTTCGGTCCAAGACAATGAGTTGAATTTCCATGATATTCCCTTGATGGATATCATTAAACAATATGGTACTCCGCTAAAGATTACCTATTTACCTAAGATCTCTTCGCAAATTCAACGAGCCAAACGTCTCTTCAATGTTGCAATGGCAAAAGTTGACTACCAAGGCTCGTACAACTACTGCTACTGCACGAAAAGTTCACATTTTTCATTTGTTCTGGAGGAGGCTCTCAAAAACGACATTCACCTCGAGACCTCTTCTGCTTATGACATCCATATCATTCGGGCTCTGTATGACGGCGGGCTGATCAATAAAAGCAGCTACATCATTTGCAACGGCTTCAAACGTCCTCAGTATGTAGAAAATATCGCATCGTTGGTTAACGACGGATTTGAAAACACCATTCCGATTTTGGATAACAAACGGGAACTGAATCTGTTGGACAATGCCATTAACCGTCCTTGCCAAATCGGTATCCGTATCGCATCGGAGGAGCCTAAATTTGATTTCTACACATCTCGCTTGGGTATCCGATACAATGACATCCTCGAGTTCTATCAAAGCCGCATTAAACCCAATAAGAAGTTTAAACTGAAAATGCTGCACTTCTTTATCAACACGGGCATTAAAGATACAGCATACTATTGGAACGAGTTGAATAAATGTTTGGGGATCTACTACGAGCTAAAAAAGATCTGTCCGGATCTCGACTCTTTGAATATTGGAGGAGGTTTCCCAATCAAGAATTCGCTGGCCTTCGATTACGATTACGAATACATGGCAGAAGAGATTGTATCCCAAATCAAACACTTCTGCGAACAATCCGGAATTCCCGAACCGAATATCTTTACTGAATTCGGTTCTTTCACTGTAGGAGAAAGTGGAGCAACTCTCTTCTCGATTATCAATCAAAAACAGCAGAACGACCGAGAGCGTTGGTATATGATCGACAGCTCGTTCATGACGACTCTGCCTGATATCTGGGGAATCAAACAACGTTACATCTTGCTGGCAATCAACCACTGGGATTTGGAATACCAACGGGTGTTCCTAGGCGGTCTAACCTGTGACAGCGAAGACTTCTACAACGGAGAGTCCCACTCAAATGCCATCTTCCTGCCCAAACTGGTAGATGAGACACAATACATCGGTTTCTTCCACACAGGAGCTTATCAGGAATCACTTGGTGGTTACGGAGGTATACAACACTGCTTGATTCCTGCTCCGAAGCACATCATTATCGATCGAGACAAAGACGACAACGAATATTATACACGTCTCTTTGCCAAAGAGCAGAGCTACAGATCCATGATGCGTATCCTCGGATATTAACAAATCATCTATACACAATCAATAAAGGCGGCCCGTTGGGTCGCCTTTATTTTTATACTGACAATTAGATTCACACAAATGTTGATTTACAGATGATCGTGTTACGCGACACACAGTCCCATCTCCAAAGAAGGGGCACACCTACTGCATATTCTCAATTTTATTGAGCATTTTAAGAGTCGCCTTAATCGCTGCTTCTGTTTGGTCTGCATCCAAACCGCGCGTCTTAAAACTCTGTCCCCTGTATTCCCAACTAATAAACGTTTGTACAAAGGCATCCGTACGACCTCCGGGAGGAATCGTGACTGCATAATTGGTCAACATCGGGAAATCGCGATGCAGATGATCCTTGTATATCCTGCGCAACGCCTTCATGAACGCATCGTACTGACCATCACCTGAAGCAGTCTCTTCATAATCTGCATCATTGATACGAATCTTAAGCGTTGCAACCGGATGCAGCCCCTGTCCCAATGAGAGATTGTAATTCAGAATATGTACTTTGTTCTCTTGAACATCCTGTCGCAGAATGTCGGCAATGATATAAGGCAAATCATCGGAGGTTACCATCTGTTTCTTGTCTCCCAGTTCGATAATACGATCCGTAACCTTACGCATCGACTCGTCATCGAGATCAATACCCAACGCCTGCAAATTCTTCAAAATATTGGCTTTACCAGAGAGCTTACCCAGCGCATACTCCCGTACTCGTCCAAAACGTTCAGGCAGCAAATCGTTATAATAGAGATTATCTTTATTATCTCCATCGGCGTGAATACCTGCGCATTGTGTAAACACATTCTCTCCAACCACCGGTTTGTTAGGCGAGATCCGCACACCGGTATAGGTCTCAACCACGCGACTTACATGGTTGATTTTGCGCTCAACGACCCCATTGGGACATTTGAGTTGGTCATTCAACACAGCAATCACACTCGACAGAGGAGCATTTCCAGCACGTTCTCCGAGACCATTGATCGTAGTATGCACGCCGTGTACACCCGCTTTGACCGCTGCAAGCACATTGGCTACAGCCAAATCATAATCATTATGGGCATGGAAATCGAAATGGACATTCGGATAACGTCGCACCATTTCGCTACAAAACGCAAACGTATTGTCCGGATTGAGAATTCCCAGCGTATCGGGGATCATGAAACGACGAATCGGTTGATCCTTCAATGCATCCATCATGGCATACACATATTCTGGCGAATGAATCATACCATTGGACCAATCTTCCAAATAGATATTCACCGCAATACCCATAGCCGTTGCCTGGGCAATCACATCACAGATATCAGCCGCGTGTTGCTGTTGGGTTTTGCGTAGCTGGTAAGTACAGTGTTTCTGCGAACCTTTAGCCAGCAGATTGAGCACCTTGCAACCAGTCGATGCAATCCAGTTTAAAGAGACCCCATTATCAACAAAACCCAACACTTCAATCCGATCCAAAAAGCCTTGACGTTTAGCCCAAGCCGCAATACGACTGGCACACTCTGCCTCGCCTTCCGAAACACGAGCCGATGCAATTTCAATACGATCGACATGCAATTCATCAAGCAACAATTTGGCGATACTCAACTTTTCGCGGACTGTAAATGAGACTCCGGAGGTTTGTTCCCCATCACGGAGTGTTGTATCCATTATTTCGATCATCGTCGTAACATTCAATCTTTGCAAAGATACAAAACTGCCCCACTTCACCAAGAAAACGAGAGACAATCTCACTTTGCACACAGGTTTATGATAAAAAAACTCCGGCCGATCGAAATCGGGCCGGAGAGAACTATTGTCAATCGTATCCCTATTTGCGAGCTGCTTCGAAACGCTCGATTTCAGGACGAATGCTCATCAGATAATCGACATCATCATAACCATTGAGCAGACACTCTTTTTTATAGCCATCGATATCAAACGACGCAGACTTACCTGTCGATAGAATGGTAAAAGTCTGATTTTCGAGATCTACTTCAAACTTGGCTGCTGAATCTGCTTTGATCGCCTCGAAGATTTCATTGAGGAACTCTTCGCTGACACGGATCGGTAACAGACCATTGTTCAAAGCATTGTTACGGAAGATATCGGCAAAGAAACTCGATACAACAACTCTGAAGCCATAATCGAAAATGGCCCACGCCGCATGTTCACGGGATGACCCACACCCGAAATTTTTAGCTGCTACGAGAATTTCTCCACCATAACGTTTATCATTCAACGGGAACGATGCAACCTGATTTCCGGCTTTATCATAACGCCAATCTCGAAACAAGTTATCACCAAAACCCTTACGTTCAACCGCCTTGAGGAAACGAGCCGGAATGATCTGGTCGGTATCGACATTTTCGATCGGCAGAGGGACTGCGGTCGAAACCAACTTAGTAAATTTAGGTATAGACATGATTTTACTTTTTTATTTTCAGATTAAACACTCCGGTTTACAAACCGAATACTTCACGCGGATCGGCAATACAACCGGTCACAGCTGCAGCTGCTGCTACCAGCGGACCCGCCAACAAGGTACGCGCTCCTGGTCCTTGACGACCTTCGAAATTACGATTCGACGTTGAAACGCTATATTTACCGGCCGGTATCTTGTCTGCATTCATCGCCAAACATGCCGAGCAACCCGGTTGACGCAATACAAATCCGGCCTCTTCGAGGATCTTATCCAACCCTTCAGCACGAGCCTGAGCCTCGACCTGTTTGGATCCCGGCACCAACCAAGCCGTTACGTTCGGAGCCTTTTTACGCCCCTTCACTGCCATCGCGAACTGGCGAAAATCTTCAATACGGCCATTGGTACAACTACCGAGGAATACATAATCGATCTTCTTGCCAAGCATCGGTTCTCCGCTCTGGAAGCCCATATAATCGAGGGCTTTGTCGAAGCTAACTTTATCGCTGCCACTTAATCCTTCTCCTGAAGGCACTGCAGCCGTCACAGCCACACCCATACCCGGATTGGTTCCGTAGGTAATCATCGGCTCAATATCGGCAGCATCGAACGTGTACTCCGTATCAAAATGGGCATCCGGATCTGAATAGAGCTCCTTCCACCGCTCAACAGCCTTGTCAAAATCTGCACCCTGCGGGGCGTGTTTACGACCTTTGACATAATCAAAGGTGGTCTGATCCGGGGCAATCATACCGCCACGTGCACCACACTCGATACTCATGTTGCATACGGTCATACGCTCCTCCATCGAGAGGTCACGGATCGCCTCACCGGCAAATTCAATAAAATGTCCTGTACCGCCCGAAGCCGAAATTTTCGAAATGATATACAAAATAATATCCTTGGCGGTAACTCCCTTTTTACGTTTACCATTCACGGTAATGCGCATGGCCTTGGGTTTGGGCTGGAGGATACACTGCGAAGCAAATACCATCTCCACCTCCGAAGTTCCGATACCGAAAGCAACCGCACCAAATGCACCGTGAGTCGAGGTATGGCTATCTCCACACACAATCGTCATACCGGGCTGTGTAAAACCTTGCTCAGGACCGATAATGTGTACGATACCATGACCTGGATTTCCCAGAGGGAAATATTCAATTCCGTTCTCTTCGCAGTTGCGACGGAACGATTCGAGTTGATTACGGCTCTGCTCTTCGGCCACTGGCAAATGCTGGTCAACAGTAGGTACATTGTGATCCGGCGTACCGGTCGTCTGAGCCGGACGAGCCACCTTCAATCCCCGATTTTTCAATCCCAGGAATGCCACCGGAGAGGTTACCTCGTGAATATAATGACGATCGATGTACAGTACACTACGTCCTTCATCCAATTCACGGACAACGTGTGCATCCCACACCTTGTCAAATAATGTCTTTCCCATGTATGTTTTTATTTCGACGTTTGTTTACTATTCACTCTTTTTGGCAGTCACTCCCAACAAATTCAGGGCATCAACAAAAGCCTCCACCGAAGCCCGAACCGTATCGGTATGAGCTGCAAAACCATGTACACAATTTTCACCACAGCACGTGCGCATATGGACACGTCCCACATCGTCACTGCCTTTATTCATCGCCTGAATCAAGAATTCGGTAATCATAACTTTCTGATCAACCAAAGACTTGATTGCGCGAACAGCTGCATCAACCGGACCATTACCCGTACTGGTTGCTGTATACTCCTTACCACCAATCTCCAAAATCACAGTAGCCGTCGGAAGCAATGTACCAGAAAGAACCTGCAAATATTTTAATTTCAGATGTTTCTGAATCTTTTCTCCAGTCGCATCTCCAACTAAATAGAGCAGATCATCATCCCGAATGTCCTTTTTCTTATCGGCCAATGCCAAGAATTTTTCATAAACGGTATCCAAATCTTTTTGCTCCAACTTGAATCCCAGCATTTCAAGACGGTGATGCAGCGCCGCACGACCACTACGAGCCGTCAGAGCAATTACCGATTCATCCAGTCCTACATCTTTCGGATCAATAATCTCATAATTGGCACGATCCTTCAGCACACCATCCTGATGAATACCCGATGAATGGGCAAATGCATTACGACCAACAATGGCTTTGTTAGCCTGTACAGGCATATTCATCAAGTTCGACACAAGACGGCTTACGGAAATCAATTTTTGGGAATTGATACCCGTATCTATACCCAAATGTTTATGACAACGCAACGCCATCACCACCTCTTCCAATGAGGTGTTACCCGCACGTTCTCCGATACCGTTAATGGTCACTTCAACCTGGCGTGCACCATTGATCACACCGGACAACGAATTGGCTGTTGCCATACCCAGGTCATTATGACAGTGGGTTGAGATAATTGCTTTGTGAATGCCATCCACGTGTTCCATCAAATAGGCAATTTTTGCACCATATTGAGATGGAAGACAATACCCCGTTGTATCAGGAATATTGACAACAGTAGCACCGGCTTTAATTACGGCCTCTACGACTCGAGCCAGATACTCTTCATCAGCACGGCCGGCATCTTCTGCATAGAATTCTACATCTTCAACGTACTTTTTGGCATACTTGACAGCAGCGACAGCACGTTCAATAATCTCTTCGGGGTTGGACTTCAACTTCGAATAGATATGTTCATGCGAAACGCCGATCCCAGTGTGAATACGTTTGTATTTCGCCAATGCGAGAGCATCAGCCGCCACATCAATATCTTTGGCAACGGCACGCGTTAATGCACAAATCGTAGGAAGTGAAACCGCTTTAGAAATTTCGCGGACAGAATTAAAATCACCGGGACTCGAAATCGGGAAACCGGCTTCGATAATATCGACGCCAAGTGCCTCAAGAGCTCGGGCTACCTCAATTTTTTCGACGGTGTTGAGTTGGCAACCAGGAACCTGTTCACCATCTCGCAAGGTCGTATCGAATACAAATAATTTTTCGCTCATTATAGATGATGTTGCTGTTTAACCAATTTTGGCTATATGCAAATGTATTCGAAAAGAGACAAGAACGACGCAATTCAAAAAGAGATTTACGACATCAAAACCAAACCATAAAATAATTAAACACCTATAAATCAATTATATTAACAACAATACACAAAAGAAATGATCCGATGGCTAAAAGGAATTATCCCCTACAAGTTTGTTCATTTAGATTACAAAGGTGTCCGATTTACTCCTAAAAAACGATCGACAAGTAATAATGAAGGATATGCTGACTTTCAAATCAGCAATTAACATATCATAGAGAAGAGAGAAACAACTATGATTTACGACCCAACAATAGACGAGCCTGCTCAACAGCAGCCTGAGTCACAGCAGATCCACTCAGCATTTTGGCGATCTCGTTTACCCGCTCATCAGCTGTAAGTTCACGAATACGGGTTTGCGTTCCATTCGGAGTATCCTCCTTGTACACAAAGAAATGGTGATCTCCTTTGGATGCGACTTGCGGCAAATGAGTGATATTGATCACCTGCAACCGCACTCCCAATGCGGTCACGATCTCCCCCATTTTGTCGGCAATAGCACCCGACACACCGGTGTCAATCTCATCGAAGATAATCGTCGGAAGTTGCATATGGCTTACCACAAGAGCCTTCAATGCTAACATCAAACGTGACATTTCACCACCCGAAGCTACCTTTTCAATGGGTTGCAACGCTGTATTACGATTGGCTGTGAACAGGAAGCGAATCACATCTGCCCCATCTGCTCGCAACTCGCCAGCCGGATGTACGTCAACTTGCAACTGCGCCGAAGCCATTCCCAAACGAGCCAACTGCTCCATCACATATTGTTCAATTTTCGGAGCTGTGTTTTTACGTCCATTTGTAATGTCTGCGGCCAATTTAGAGGCTTTCTCCTGTAATACTCCGATCCTTTGCGCAAGTTCAGCCAAACGTTCTTCGTATGAATCAATACCATTTAACCTTGCCGCATACTCTGCCTGCAAAGCCAATAGGCCAGATACAGAATCCTTCTTATGTTTCTGTTGTAACGAGTAGATCAAATCCAAACGTTCCTGTGTCTGCTCCTGACGTACCGGGTCTGCCTCAATCCGATCCCCCTCTGCTGAGACCTCAGCAGCAAGATCCTTCAAATCCAACAAGGCACTGTGCAAACGCTGATAAAATTGCTCAGCCTGAGGATAAACCGACTGCAATCGTCCTATAGACTGTTCAGCGCTCTTAAGCTGTGTCAGTACCCCCTCGTCGTCGCCTTCCAGCATATGAGAGGTCCACATCAAAATCTCTTTGATTTCAACCGCATGGCTCAACTCCTCCAGCAGGGTTTCTAACTCCTCTTGTTCACCTTCGTGCAGATTTGCCGCCTGCAACTCCTCCAACTGATAGGCCACATATTCACGGTCCTTGCTAGTAGCATCAGCTTCACGTTGCAAATCCTCATGCTGACGTTTTACTTCATTCAGTTCCGCATATACGGAACGATACTGCTCCAACAAAGGCAGATGCTCAGCAACACTATCCAACAACGTAGTTTGGAAACGGCTTTCTCCCACCAACAAGGTTTGATGTTGAGAGTGAATATCAATTAATCGTTCGCCAATCGCCCGCAATGCTGTTAATTGCACAGGTAAATCATTCACATATGCACGGCTTTTACCTGCTGAAGTGATCACTCGGCGAATGAGGCAAGGCTCCTCGTAGTCAATATCAAGCGTATCAAACAACTCTTCGAGATGGTAGCCATACAAATCGAACTCAGCCTCGACTACACAATTACGTTGCGGATCACGCAACACGCCGCTCTCTACTCGATTGCCAAGGATTAATCCTAAGGCGCCCAACAAAATGGACTTACCCGCACCAGTTTCACCGGTAATGATATTCAATCCCGGAGCAAACTCAATGTCGAGCTTATCGATCAATGCATAATTCTCTACCGACAATCGCTTGAGCATGGCGCAATCTATCTAAGTTTGGAATTATTTCTCGTTCAGATGTCGTTCAATCTCATCGACAATATCGCACGCAACTTCCCGTTTCGATTTCAAACCGAACACCCGTTTATCTCCTTCACGATCAATAATCGTAATACGGTTTGTATCGACTCCGAAACCGGCGCCAGCTTCTGCCAACGAATTTAGAACGATGAAATCCAGATTTTTTTTCTGCAATTTCTTAGCAGCATTTTCCTGCTCATGATCGGTTTCCAATGCAAAACCGACCAACAGCCGATCCTCTTTAATCCGCCCTAATTCGGCTGCAATATCATGAGTCTGATGCAGAGTCAACGTCCACTCTCTATCCTGTTTTTTAATCTTGGTATCTGCCACCTCGACAGGTGTATAATCCGCAACGGCAGCACACATAACAGCACCGTCACACTCTGGGAACCAAGTTAGCGCTGTCTGATACATCTCCTCGGCCGTCAATACATCCACGCGTTTTACTCCTTGCGGGGTCTCTAACGCAGTTTTTCCGCTAATCAGAACTACTTCGGCTCCTCGACGATTCAACTCTTCGGCCAATGCATATCCCATTTTACCGGACGAGTGGTTCGAAATATAACGTACCGGATCAATCGGCTCAATCGTAGGTCCAGCAGTCACTATCAGTTTACGCCCTTTTAAAGGCAAATAGGCCTGCGGAGCGAAAGAATCTGAGGCCTCACATACAGAACCATCTGTATAATCGCTTGCCACACTATTCCGATCACTATCTTGGCATACATCTGCGTCATCAACCTCTTTAGCAAAAAAGGCATCCAATACAGACACAATACGTTCTGGTTCCTCCATGCGACCTTTACCCTCCAATCCACTGGCTAACTCACCGGTTTCAGGTTCAATAATATGGTCTCCGTTCCGGAGCAATGTCTCCAAATTGGATTGTGTAGCGGGATGAACAAACATATCCAGATCCATAGCCGGAGCTACAAAAACCGGACAACGTGCCGATAAATAGGTGGTAAGCAAAAGGTTGTCAGCTATACCATTTGCCATTTTCGCGATAGTATTGGCTGTAGCCGGCGCAATCACATAAGCATCCGCCCACACACCCAAACTTACATGAGAATTCCATTCTCCGTTTTCAGGATTGAAAAACTCAACCAGAATCGGATGTTTACTCAATGTGGCCATTGTGAGCGGAGTGATAAACTCTTTGGCCAATGGGGTCATCAGCACACGTACCTCGGCACCTGCTTTGACTAGTAATCTGACGAGTATCGCAGCCTTGTAGGCTGCGATACTTCCTGTCACTCCGACGATTATTCTCTTTCCTGCAAGCATACCGCAGGTATTATTTCGATTTCAAATAAATTCTTATTTCGTTTGAGCTTCTGTATCGCTCTCACGATAATATACCTTACCAGCGAGGAACTCCTCAGTAGCAATAATAGCTGGTTTCGGCAATTTCTCGTAATACTTAGAAATCTCAATCTGCTCACGATTTTCGAAAGTCTCCTCCAACGAATCGCTCGCACTAGAGAAATCGGCCAACTTACGATTCAACTCTTGTTTAATTTCACTGGCAACCTGATTGGCCCGTTTTGAAATAATCACAACCGATTCATAGATATTACCCGTCTTAGCATCCAGATCAGTCAATTTACGGGTAATGGTGTTGTTGGGAATGTTACTTTTTTTGAGTTCCATTTTGTATGGTGCTGTTTTCAAGTTTTAACTCACTACTTTTTCTTAATTTGCGCGGATTCAAAATCCCATCTGGAGATATTTTTTGGGATTGAACAGGTTTTAATTCCGGAACATTGTCTGGATCAACATCATCAATCGCATGTTTCCCCGATTTGGCTTTTTTATGAGCCTCTGCTGTTTCTTTAGCTTTCTCTTTCGCAGCCTCTTTTGCACTAAACTTATCAAGGAATTTTTTTGAATCAGCCTGCATTTTATCCGCCTCTTTACGATATGCACTTTCCGGATACTCTGCTACAAAGCTGTAATAAGCATCCTGCATATCCATATAGCGCTGCCGCTGTTTGGTCTCAACACTATTCTTAGCATATAAATAGTGTGAGCGAACTATTAAATATGAGAGCAACTCACGGTGATTACTTTCGGGATACGTATTAATAGCATTACGCAACGCAACAATTGCCGAATTGTAATATCCAATATCGTAATACAATTTAGCGTTTTCCATCGCCTTGTCATAAATCCGTTGCTGCAAATCATTAATACATTCTTGCAGCGACTCCTTTTTGGGACTATTAGGGTAGCGATTCAAATATTCATCAATCGCAACAATAGCTTGACTCGTCGTAGTTTGATCTCTTCTCGATGAAGGTGACGAATAATACAACCCCTTTGCATACATATATTCCGCATCCTCTACAAACGGACTACGTGAATATGTTCGGCGGAAAGCATCAAAAACTTTACCACTAGTTACAAAATCGCCATCTTTATAAAGCGCAGCGCCATAATAATAAGCCAAGGTGTCAGCCCGCTCTGTACCAGCAAAAACCTGATTAAGGCTTTCCATCAATAAGGCACATTTGTCGTACTTACCCTCATTGTAGTACTCGATTGCTCGAGTATATTTTTTATCATTATCGTCACTCTTCAGCAACTTATTGAACGCGCTGCACGATACCGACCCTAACGCCGCCAATAAAACAAGATATTTACAATAAAGGTGTTTCATCTTCATCTACAATGCTTTAAGCCGGATCCACAAACAGCAAGGAGAGCCCTACAATCAAGGATTGGGCAAAGTTATGTATTTTTAACGAGTTGAAAAAACATATATTGTTTTTATATATAAAAAAGATACTTTTTCTACATTTTTAAAAAAGCATGTGATCCTTGAAGTCGCAGTAAGTATAAAGACGTATTTTACTATTTCAGGGCTTTTCATCTCAGCACAAACACCACACTGAACCGAAAAATTACATAAATTTGCGTGAATTAAAAATTGTTAGGAGACTCTTTATCTGAGCCTCAATACCGCTTAATAATTCTGAATTGAATTAATTTAACCTTATTAATAACTACTGTTGTGGATATTTTTGAACGCATACATGAGAATGCCGGTGGCCCAATTGGCCAATACCAAAATTGAGTCAT
>ERZ791624.63-NODE-63-length-74944-cov-3.483329_pt1 | contig 74944 bp, 62 predicted proteins | sample MGYA00510058_ERZ791624 | MGnify/ENA primary metagenome ERZ791624 (study PRJEB30046, sample SAMN00715158) | human gut metagenome | study: EMG produced TPA metagenomics assembly of the A metagenome-wide association study of gut microbiota in type 2...
CCCGAGTGTCTCTCCCCTGCGGCCGATAGCCGCGCCGTAGTCGCCGTCATATTCGACCGCGATGCTGACTTCTTCGTCAGTCTCTTCGATCTTTATCTCTGCACCCTCGATGCCGAGGCTTGCAAGAATTTTTTCAAGATATTCCTTCGCGCCGGCTTCGGACGGAGCATCATAGCTCACCTTGACCTTTGCGGGAGTTGTTCCGAGCAGACCGAACATCTTCTTTGTCGGCATCTCGAGAACTTCGATTTCAAAATCCGAATCGGCGGATATGCCGAGCTGCGCGATAGCGTCAGCTTTTGCAAGATCGACTGTTGCGCCGGTTCCGATAGCTTCTTTTAACATCTCTGTTTCCACCACCTGGAAAATTTATTTTTCTTCTTTTTTCTGCGCAAGTGCGCGCTTGAGATTCTCTTCCCTTGAACGGCGCTCGACAGTCTCATCGACCATAGCCTTTGCAATCATCTTCTTCGGGCTGTGGGTGAACGAAAGGATAACTGTCTGAATGAGCGCGAAAACGTTCGATGCAATCCAGTAGATACCGATACCGGCGGGGAACTGGAAGGTGAAATAGAGCGAGAACAGGGGCATACCGAAAGTCATGCAGCCCATGGTCGGGTTCTTCGCCATTTCGGGGTTGTTCTTGCGCTGCTGGAGCATCGAGAAGAGGCTCGTTGCGAGAGAAGTAAGACCCGAGAGGATGGGGATGACCCAGAGGATTCCGGGCTCTTTTATCGACGGAATCTCGCCCAGCGGTATGCCGAGGAAGGTGAAGTTAAAGTTCGCGATGCTGTCGATAACTCCCGAGCTGATGCCCTTTGAGAGCGCGATGGGTCTTATCTCATTGATATGGTTGATAACAAAAAGCTCGATAGTCTGCTTACCTGTCTTTGCGTTATATTCAGCGAGTCCTTTTGCTATTTCTGTCAGCGAATTGATTGTTGTATCATCGATCGCGAGCGCCCACTTGAGGGGGTGATAGATAACGCCGATAAGACCGAAGATGATGATGAACTGGATGGCGAGCGGCAGGCAGCCCATATTCATGGGATTGTGTCCTTCGCGCTGGTAGAGAGCCTGAGTCTCTTCCTGAATCTTTTTCTGATCGCCCTTGTATTTGGCGTTTATTCTGCGGATCTTGGGCTGAAGGCGCTGCGTCTTGACGGTACCCTTAGTCTGGTAGATAGAAGTGGGAATCATAAGAAGTCTTGCGAAGAGGGTGAAGAGGATGAGTGCAAGACCGTAATTGTCAACGGCTTCGAATATGAACCTGAGAACATATCCGAACGGGATACCCAATGTCGTGTAAATGGCGTCCATTATTTGTGAGTCCTCCGGTTGGATTTTTTGTCCCTCTTGGGAGGGACGGGATCATAACCGCCGGGGAATAGGATATTGCAGCGAAGAAGTCTGGCAACAGTCAGCAGAGAGCCTTTGAACGCTCCGTGTATTTCAAGAGCCTCTATCGCATACTGAGAGCAGGTCGGATAGTACCTGCACATATCGGGCAGCTGCGGTGAGATATGCTTTCTGTAAAACTGAATAAGTTTTATCAGTATGTCCTTCATTTTCACTTCACAACTTTCACTCCTGCAGATATACCGATAACACCCAAGGCTCCCAGCTGTTTGCGCATTGACCGCTCGATGTCGGTGCTCTTGCGGGAGACCGTCTTATGACGGGCGACAAATACAATGTCCCATCCCCCGCAGCACTCGCCTTCGAGCTGCCGGAAAGCCGCGCGAATTATCCGGCGGCACCGGTTGCGCTCCACCGCATTTCCGAGCTTTTTGCCGGTGGTTATCCCGATGCGCATGACACCGTAACGGTTCCTGAGCGCATATGTGACAAGCACCGGGTCAGCGGCTGATTTGCCGCGCCCGTAAGTCCTGCGAAAATCGCTGTTAAGCTTGAGCGTCTGATATTCTGCCAAAGCAATCAATCCATCCGTGGCAATAATCCGCTCGACCTGTTAAAAGACCGTTAAAAAGGCCGATCAATAGGTGAGCTGCTTTCTTCCCTTCGCTCTGCGGCGGGAAAGAACCTTGCGTCCGTTTCTGTCGGACATTCTCTTGCGGAAGCCGTGCTCCTTCTTACGGTGCAGCTTCTTGGGCTGGTAAGTTCTTTTCATTTGCGGTAACCTCCGTTTCACAGGATATTAGTCACCGGCGGGCGCTTTGGTGGCACTCGTACCGCCGTGATCTTATGTGCAGATATGGGTATAACGCTTTCGCCTACCCTTGCAAGCTACTATTATATATCATACTTCACATCAATGTCAATCATTTTTTTGCGTCCTTGTGCAAACTGCTTGTTGAAAAAAAGGGGGTTTTATGATATACTCTATCCTATTATAAAGTATTATGATGGGGGAAGTTCACTAATGGATTCATTCAACGAGCTGTGGCAGGTAGTCTCCGACTATCTCAGGCAGACAAACTCCGAATCTATCTACAACGTCTGGTTCAGCGAGCTTGAGCCGATAAGCTTTGACGGCAGCCGCGCCGTGCTCATGACAACGGCGGAATTCAAGCGCCGCATCCTCGCGCAGAAGTTCGGCGGCACGCTTCACAGCGCATTTTTGAACGCGCTCGGTCTCGATGTCGATGTCGAGTTCATAGCGCCGGGCGAGGGATATTCGCAGTCTGACTCCTCGGGCTCTGCGGCGGGCTCATCGGAGATAGACGGCAGCACGCGCGCCTCAAACTATTTTGAAAACACATTCGACACATTCGTTGTCGGCGCGTCAAACAAGTTCGCCCATGCGGCGGCGCAGGCGGTCGCGGCGAACCCCGGCAAGGCGTATAACCCGCTGTTCATCTACGGCAACTCGGGACTCGGCAAGACGCACCTGCTCAACGCCATATGCCACGAGATAAAAAGAAACGACCCGTCGATGAAGATAGTCCTCACCGACGGCGAGGAATTCACCAACGAGTTTATCGAGGCGCTCAACCACCGCACAACAACGGAATTCCAGAACAAATACCGCAAGGTCGACGTTCTTCTGATGGACGACGTTCAGTTCATCGCGAGCAAGGAGCGCACGCAGGAGGAATTCTTCCATACCTTCAACGCCCTGACGCAGGACGGCAAGCAGATCGTTCTGTCATCCGACCGCCCGCCGAAAGATATGCCTCAGCTTGAGGACAGAATGCGCACCCGCTTTGAGTGGGGTCTGCTCGCGGACGTTCAGCCGCCGGATCTCGAGACCCGTATGCTCATAGTCAAGCGCAAGGCCGACGCGCTTAACTTCGATATCAGCGACGATGTCGTTGAATACATAGCGCAGAAGCTCAAGAACAACATCCGCCAGCTCGAAAGCGCGGTCAAGAAGATGCAGGCTTATGTCCAGATACAGGGCGCGCATGTCAACACCGCCACCGCTCAGCATGCGATAAGGGATATTCTCAGCGACAACAAGCCTATTCCCGTCGTTGTGGACAAGATAATAACCGAGGTCGCGCGCACCTACGGCGCAAATCCCGAGGATCTGCGCTCGAAGAAGAAGGACGCACAGACTTCAAAATACCGCCAGATATCGATGTACATCGTGCGCGAGGTCACGGGACTTTCCGCCAAGGCTATCGGCGCGGAGTTCGGCGGCAGGCACTATTCAACGGTGCTCTATGCCCTTGACGAGATAAAAAAAGAGAGCGACACCGACTCGGCGCTCAGAACGACTATCAACGATATCATAAAGAACGTGCAGGAGAGCTGATTTTTCTAACAGACTGACGCACCGCGAGGGAGGGATAAATGGTGCGCGATATTATTATAGCATCGTCATCCGACAAGGTGCGCGCGCAGCTGCGCGGCTTCGTTGCGGAAATGGGAATAATGGGCGTCATCGAGTGCCGCTCTGCTTCGCAGACCCTCGATTTCGCTCAGCGTCTCCCCTCGGCTATAATAATCTGCCACCGCCTGACCGACATGGCGCCCGCCGCCATGCTTCGTCTGCTCCCGCCGGGCGCCGATATGATATGCTTATATCCTCCGCCCAGTCCCCGCTGTTCGGCATGAGCAACGTGCAGTGCATGACCTTGCCGCTCTCACGTCCTGAATTTCGCAGCGCAATAGAAAAGCTGCTCCGCTCCTCGTCCGAGTCGCGCATACGCTCGGGCGGTCAGCGCAACACGGCGGATCAGGAGATAATCGACAAGGCAAAACATTTATATATGAAAGTAAACGGTGTGTCTGAAGAGGACGCATACGCATATATTAGAAGAAGGAGCATGAACGAGAGCAGTTCTATAACCGCCACCGCGCGGCATCTGCTCAGCGAGCTCGCTAATATATAAATGAAAAGGGTCTTGTGAATGAAATTCGCCAAAATGCAGGGCACGGGCAACGACTACATATATGTCAACTGTTTTGATGAATCGATCGACGACCCTCCCGCCGCAGCGAAATTTTTGAGCGACCGCCATTTCGGTATCGGCTCAGACGGGCTTGTGCTGATTTTGCCGTCCGACAGGGCGGATTTCAAAATGGATATCTACAATTCCGACGGGTCACGGGCGAAGATGTGCGGCAACGCCGCGCGCTGCGTCGCAAAATATGTCTGCGACAGCAAAATGACCGACAAAGATATGATATCTTTGGAGACTCTCAGCGGAATAAAATACATTAATATATATAAGACGGACGGAAAGGTCTCCTCGGCGCAGGTAAACATGGGGTCACCGATGCTGAAAAGCAGGGATATTCCCGCGCTTATTGAATCGGACACCGTGATTTCTCATCCGCTCGAAGTCGGCGGAAAAATTTATTCCATCACCTGCCTTTCGATGGGCAACCCGCATTGCGTGGTTTTCTCTAAAAATATTGATTCTATAAATATTCAAAAAATCGGCGCCGAATTTGAAAATCACCCGGCGTTTCCGGACAGGATAAATACGGAATTCGTTCAGCCGATTTCGGCTTCACGCATCAAAATGCGCGTTTGGGAGCGCGGCGCGGGCGAGACCCTCTCCTGCGGCACGGGCGCGTGCGCGGCGGCGGTCGCCTGCATATTGAACGGCTACTGCAAGCGCAATACAGATATCAAAATCTCGCTTCGCGGCGGCGAGCTTTCAGTAAAATGGAGCGCCGATGGAAATGTGTACCTGACCGGTTCGGCGCAGACCGTCTTTACAGGCGAAATTGCCTACGGCGGAGGCGCAAGATGAAAATAAACGAAAACTTTTCGCTTCTCCGCAGCAACTATCTTTTTTCGACGATGAGCCGAAAAATTAAAGATTACAAAATCGCTCACCCCGAGGCGGATATAATCGACCTCGGCATCGGCGATGTCTCGCGTCCCCTGCCCGAGGCGTGCATAAAGGCCATGCACTCGGCGGTAAACGAAATGGCGGACGCCGCCACATTCAGAGGCTACCCGCCCGAACGCGGATATGATTTTCTTATCGACAAGATATTGAAATATGATTTCGCCGCGCGCGGAATAACGCTCGAAAGAGACGAGATTTTTATAAGCGACGGCGCAAAGAGCGACACCGGCAGCATCGGTGATATCTTTTCGCCCGAGTGCAAGGTCGCCGTCTGCGACCCCGTCTACCCGGTCTATATAGACACAAATATCATGGCGGGCAGGGGCGGCAAGTCGCTCGAAAACGGCAGATTTTCAAATATTGCTTATCTCGACTGCACCGCAGAGAACGGATTTATCCCTCCCCTGCCGGAGCAAAATGTCGATATAATATATCTCTGCTCCCCCAACAATCCCACGGGAACGGCGATGAATAAAGAGCAGCTCCGACAGTGGGTCGACTGGGCTAATGAGCACGGCAGCGTCATTCTCTTCGACGCCGCATATGAGGCGTTTATTACAGAGAGCGACATTCCGCACAGCATTTTCGAGCTTGACGGCGCAAAGAAATGTGCCATTGAGTTCAGAAGCTTTTCAAAGACTGCGGGCTTTACCGGCGTTCGCTGCGCATATACAATTATACCGCGCGAACTCTCACGCGGCAGAGTCAGCCTCAACGCGCTGTGGGCGCGCAGGCAGGCGACGCGGTTCAACGGCGTGTCATATATAACCCAGCGCGCCGCCGAAGCCGTCTATTCCGACGATGGCAGGCGGCAGTTAAAAGAAAATATAAACTGCTATCTCGGCAACGCAAAAAAGATAACGGACGGACTCGAAAGTATTAATATCCGCTGTTTCGGCGGCAGAAATTCGCCGTATATCTGGTTTGAAGTGCCGAACGGGCTGACCTCATGGCAGATGTTCGACAGGCTTTTGAACACCGTTCAGGTGGTCGGCACGCCGGGCTCGGGCTTCGGCACGATGGGCGAGGGATATTTTCGCCTGACCGCGTTCGCAGGGCCAAAGCGCACGCTCGAAGCAGTTGAAAGAATAAAAAACGGTCTGAAATAAGACCGCACGGAGGATAAAAATGGGCATTTTTTCAAGAATAAACAAGGGACTCAAAAAGACCCGCGAGAATATGTCTGGGGCTATCGACTCGATGCTCCACGGCAAGACTGAAATTGACGACGAATTTTATGACGAGCTCGAAGAGATACTCGTCATGGGCGATGTCGGCTGCATGACCGCATCGGAGATAGTCGAGAAGCTGCGCGAGCGCGTTATGAAAAAACATCTGCGCAAGCCTGAAGCCGTCAAGAACGAGATAAAAGAGATAGTCGCCGAGATGCTTGAGGGCGGCGAGGAAATGAGCCTTATCACTCTCCCCTCCGTCATTCTCGTCATCGGCGTCAACGGCGTGGGCAAGACCACTTCCATAGGCAAGCTCGCCGCAATGTACAAAAACGAGGGCAAAAAAATTATCCTCGCCGCGGCGGACACTTTCAGAGCCGCTGCAATCGAGCAGCTTGAAGAGTGGGCTGACCGCGCGGGAGTCGAGATAGTCAAGCACCGCGAGGGCGCAGACCCGGCGGCTGTTATATACGACACAATTCAGGCGGGAAAGGCAAGAAACGCCGACATAATCATCTGCGACACCGCCGGCAGACTCCACAACAAGAAGAACCTAATGGAGGAGCTGGCGAAGATATACCGCGTCATCGACCGCGAGCTGCCTTACAGCGACCGCGAGAGCCTGCTCGTGCTTGACGCGACTACAGGACAGAACGCAGTCAATCAGGCAAAAGAATTCAAGAATGTTGCAGAGATCACCGGCATCATTTTAACGAAGCTTGACGGCACCGCAAAGGGCGGCGTTGTATTAAACATCAAAAATGAGCTCGGCGTACCCGTCAAGTTCATCGGCGTCGGCGAAAAGGTGGACGACCTGCGTCCGTTCAACGCCCGCGCATTCGCCGAGGGTCTGTTTGACGCAGAGCCGATTGAAGACGAGGAAGAGGAAAAAGAGGACGAATAATGGATTTTCTCATAGCTACACATAACATGAAAAAACGCGCCGAGCTTGAGCGCATATTGAAACCCATCGGCGTGCGCGTTCTGCTCGCGGAAGAGGCGGGAGTCGAGCTTACCGATGTCGAGGAGACTGGCGTCACCTTTGAAGAGAACGCATTCTTAAAAGCCGACAGCGGCTGCAAAGAGAGCGGCATGCCCTGCATCGCCGACGACTCGGGACTCGCCGTTGACGCGCTCGACGGCGCGCCGGGAGTGTATTCTGCAAGATACGCGGGCGAGCACGGAAACGACGAGAAGAACAACGAGCTCCTGCTCAAGAATCTGTCCGATATTCCTATGGACAAGCGCACCGCGCGGTTCGTTTCGACCGTCTGCTGCTGTTTCCCGGACGGCAGGCACATGACCGTGCGCGGCGAGTGCGAGGGCAAGATTGCCTTTGAGCCCGCAGGCGAGGGCGGCTTCGGCTACGATCCGCTGTTTTTGCCCAACGAGTTCCCCGGCAAAACGATGGCGCAGCTAACCGCAGAAGAAAAAGACAGCATCAGCCACAGAGGCAAGGCGTTAAGACTCCTTGCGAAAAAACTGGAGGAAATTATATGACAAGCAAAGAGAGAGCCGCGCTTCGCGCGCAGGCAAATTCGCTCGAGCCGCTTTTTCAGGTCGGCAAGGGCGGCGTCAATGACGCACTGATAGCCCAGACGCTCGACGCATTCCGCTCCCGCGAACTGCTCAAGCTCAAGGTCCTGCTCGAGACAGCACCCAAGCCCCCGCGCGAAATTGCCGAGGAGATAGCGGCAAAGACGCAGTCCGAGGTCGTTCAGGTCGTCGGTGGCAGTCTGATATTCTTCAAGGAGAATCCGGAGCTGCACGAGCCGAAAGATAAAAAGAAAAAGATAACCGGTACGAAGAATCCGAACCGCCCATCCGTGCGCAAAAAGATACACGAAAAAAAGCTCGCAGAAGAGCGAAAGACCGCGGCGCGCCGCAAGGCGGAGCGCAATTTCAGACGCAGCCGCGATATATAACAGCAAATTTTAAGTCAACCGGTTCAAAAGCAGGCGCATTTTCGCCTGCTTTTTTGTGCATCGGGACAAATCGGGAATTTTTTGTAAAAGCCTATTGACAGCGTAGGTATAAGAGACTATAATACGCTCATAGATACTGAACAGGGAGGAAGCATCATGAAAAAGTTTGACAGCAACATTATGATGATGGAAATGTGCATGTTCTCCATGCGCATGTGCATGTGCATGCCTTTTTCTAACGAGCTTCCGTCAAACGAATAAATCTGATATATGCAGAGATTCGGGGAGCTTCGTGAGGAGTTTCCCGTTTTTTATTTGCATTGAGGAGGAAGAAAAGTGCAGTATCTGAAATTATTCTCGCCCTTTGATATAAGGCATTGGCGAATGTGCCGTAAGGCGCATGATTAAAAAGTCCGTTTCAACCCAATACCTTATAAATTAAAATACAAAGGAGATAATCAACATGAAAAAGACAATATCGATCATTCTCGCAGCGGTCCTCGCGCTGGGCTGCATCTTCGGCTTCGCCGCCTGCTCTTCGGGCAGCAAAGGCATCACCATTGCCGTTCCCAACGACGCGACCAACGAAGCCCGTGCGCTCCTTCTTCTTCAGGAGCAGGGCATCATCAAGCTCAAAGACGGCGCCGGCATCACCGCAACCGTAAGAGACATTGAGGACAACCCCAAGAACATCACCTTCAAAGAGGTTGAAGCCGCTCAGCTCCCCAACGTTCTCAAGGATGTTGACTACGCTGTTATCAACTCGAACTACGCTATCTCCGCGGGTCTTAACCCCGTAAAGGACAATCTCGCCATTGAGGGCTCCTCGAGCGCATATTCAAACATCCTCGCCGCCAAGAAGGGCAACGAGAATTCCGACAAGATAAAGGCTCTTTCCGCCGCTCTACAGAGCAAGAAGGTCGCCGATTTCATCGCTTCCAAGTATAACGGCGCAGTTATCAGCGTTGTTTCGAACCCCGGTGACGGCTACGATCCCTCCGTCAACTACGACGCACTCAAGGGTCAGACCATAACCGTCGCCGCATCCCCCACACCGCACGCCGAGATCCTCGCCGTTGCCAAGGAGATCCTTGCCGCTAAGGGCGTCACCCTTGACATCAAAGAGTTCGAAGATTATGTCCAGCCCAACAATGTTGTTGAGTCCGGCGAGATCGACGCAAACTACTTCCAGCACGAGCCTTACCTCGACGATTTCAACAAGCAGAACAACACGAACATCGTCACCGTTTGCTATGTCCACGTCGAGCCCATGGCTCTCTACGGCGGCAAGCAGACCACTCTTGACGCAGTGAAGTAAATGTTATAAAATATAATGCCGGGCTAAGTTGCTCTTAATCGGGCTGCTTGCCGGCATTATCTTTTTATCCAGAAGTTCGGAGGCATAAAATGATCGAGATTAAAAATCTGTCAAAAACTTTCAAGACCGCCGACAGCTCGCTCGACGCGCTCAAGAATGTTTCTCTGACGATAAACGACGGCGATATTTATGGCATCATCGGCATGAGCGGCGCGGGCAAGAGCACGCTCGTGCGGTGCATAAATATGCTCGAACGCCCGACTGAGGGCCAGATACTCATCGACGGGGTCGATATGGGTTCGCTTTCGAGCAAGCAGCTCAGGGACGCCCGCCGCAATATAACCATGATATTCCAGGGCTTCAACCTGCTCATGCAGCGCAACTGCCTGAAAAACATCTGCTTTCCGCTCGAGCTTGAGGGCATGAAGAAAGAGGACGCGAAGAAACGCGCGCTCGAACTGCTCGAGATAGTCGGTCTGCCCGACAAAGCGAAGGCTTACCCCGCTCAGCTCTCCGGCGGTCAGCAGCAAAGAATCGCGATAGCCCGCGCACTCGCTACAAATCCGAAAGTTCTGCTCTGCGACGAGGCGACAAGCGCGCTCGACCCGAACACCACACATTCGATCCTCAACCTCATAAGAGACATAAACAAAAAGCTCGGCATAACGGTCATTATAATAACCCACCAGATGAGCGTTGTCGAAGAGACCTGCAACCGAGTCGCCATTCTTGACAACGGCACGGTCGTTGAACAGGGCGAAGTCAGCACTGTTTTTGCCCATCCGCAGTCGGCGGCAGCAAAACGCCTCGTGTTCCCCGACGCTTCGGATGAGATTTTTGCTCCCGCTTCGGACGAGCACAGGATAAGAGTCGTCTTCAACGGCGCGTTCGCGACCAACACCCCGCTGATAACCAAGATGGCTATGGACGAGGGAATCGCGGCGAATATTTTAGCTGCCTCCACGCGCTGCATCGGCGACAAGGTCTACGGCAACATGCTCCTCGGCATCCCCGGAGGGGACAACGAGCTTGAACGCGCGTCGAAATATCTGCAGAGTATGCCGGATATTCTTGTTGAGGAGGTTTAAAAGATGTTTGACAATGCATTCACTTCCGAGGCGCTGACGGAAGCCCTCGATATATTAAAAAATGATTTCCCGCTGGCTATCTGGGAGACGATATATGTCCCCTGCTCTCCACGCTCTTCGCGATAATTATCGGCCTGCCGCTCGGCGTGCTGCTCGTCGCGGGCGAAAAGGGCGGCGTTCTCCCCCTGCCGAAGGCTCTGATGAAGGTTCTCAATGTTATTATAAATCTTCTGCGTTCGGTGCCGTTTTTGATTCTGATGATTCTCGTCTTCCCACTGACCCGTCTTATCGTCGGCACGGCGGTCGGCACAGTCGCCTCGATAGTCCCGCTCGTCATCGCGTCGTTCCCGTTTGTGGCGCGCCTTGTTGAAAGCAGCCTGCGCGAGGTCAACCCGAATATAATTGAAGCCGCGCAGAGCATGGGAGCTTCGCCCATGCAGATAATTATCAAAGTCATGATTCCCGAGAGCGTGCCCTCACTGCTCTCGAACTTCACGATAGCGATAACCACCATCCTCGGCTACTCCGCAATGAGCGGAATAATCGGCGGCGGCGGACTCGGCAAGATAGCCATAAACTACGGCTACTACCGCTACAAATATCTCGTCATGATCTTTGCGGTTATCCTGCTCATAGCGCTCGTTCAGATTTTCCAGAGTGTCGGCACCCACCTTGCAACAAAGACAGACAAGAGACTCAAGAAAAAATAATTAAGCACATAAAAAGCACCCGGTCGGGAGAAATCCCTGCCGGGTGCTTTGCTGTATTTATTTTACGCCTTCGCTTTCGGGGTGAAAACCTTTGCGTCAAGCTTTTTCATCAGCGCGTCGAACACTATCGCCATAAGCAACGTAGCGGCGAAGCAGAGAATGAAATAGTTCAGATTGTTGTTGACCAGTCCGAGTCTCTTGAATATCGTCATCGGGATGCGCTGGAGAATATAGACGCTGAAAACATGCTTGCCGAGCATCGAAAGTGCGGGATTGCCGATTTTTATCTTCATCGATGCGAGCACAACGATAAGCATGAACGCGCTCGCCCACGCCCAGTATACCGGGAGCCCCGCCGAGCGATATTTATGTCCGACAACAAAGGCAGCAACCGCGACCGTAATGCAGAGCATATAGATATAGTTGTTTTTCATCACGAATTTGTCTATATACTTCTTGAGATACGCATACCACATACCCAGCGGGAAGAGAATCAGCGTGTTGTAGTACCACGCGGGCTTTCCGACTTTTATAAGCGCAAAAGCGAGTCCGCAGGTGAGCACGGTCATCGCGATAAGCCCCGGGATATGGTGCTTGCGGAAGATAAGGAACGACACTATAAGTATCAGATAGAGGCAAAGAACCGCGGTAATATACCAGTTCGAGTTGCCTATGCTCTCCCATGTAGTGAACGCGAGCAGAGTCGTTCTCGTCTTCGTCTTTATTCCAAGTGCGAGGTTCATCAGCAGGAACAGGAGAACCGCGATATCAAAATGCGCAAAAAGGCTCAGGAACCTGCGCCTGAAAATACCCTTGACATACGGCGTGCCTTTTTTCATTATAGAGCACATCATGCCGTAGCCCGAATAGAACAGGAAGGTCACAACGACGAGCTGACCGAGCCAGCTTTTCAGGTCGAGCCATATCGTATCAGACGAGCCGCCGAGCTTCATATACCCGCTGATGTGGCACATGAAAACGAGCAACACGAAGATTCCGTTTATGGCGCCGGTCGTATCTTTTGACATATAATCGGAATTGAACTCACCCGATTTGACGAACTTTGCGCCGCACAAAAACACAAACAGCGCAGCTGCCAGAACATAGATCATATTTAATTATCCTCCGCAATATTTGAGACAATTATATCACAGCATTCCTATCCTTGCAACAAAAAAAGCGCGGGCACAGTTTTCGCTGTACCCGCGTTTTTCGTTAGAAAGGTGATATATCAATTAAAGGGGTTGTAGTAGAATGATCTGTTGTCCTGCTGAGTTGTCTGCTCCTGCTGCTGTTGGGAGGAAGAGGAAGCAGTGTTTCCGGTATCCTCGACGAGCTTTACCTTGACATTGAATTCCTTTGTCTGGTAGTTGCTCGATATCCTGCACAGGGTCAGGGTCAGCGTATCGCCGACTTTGGCGTTTTCAATCGCTTCGAGCAGAACTTCCGAGGTGCTCAACTCCTTGCCGTTGACCGCAGTTATGAGGTCGCCGACCTGGGCGCTGCTCTTTGCAAGGTCGCTGTCCTCGTTAATGTCCGCGATAATAAGCGAACCTGCCGGCAGACCCTTTATCTGCACTATCATGTTATACTGCTGATTCGATGTATTGGAGAAGTAGCTGATGCCGAGCTTCGGGCGGTTCGGCACTCTGCCGTAGGCGATAAGATCGTCGATTATCTCTTTTGCGGACGAGATCGGGATAGAGAAGCCCATGAGCTCATAGCTGCTGTCGCTGATTTTAAGCGAGTTGATGCCGACCACCTGGCCGTATTCGTTTATCAGAGCGCCGCCGGAGTTGCCGGGGCTGATAGCCGCCGTATGCTGGATGCACTCCATGGAATAGCCTATCTGGCTGCTGACGGTTCTCGAAATCGCGGAGACCATGCCGTTGGTAAACGAGCCGAAGAACTCGGTGCCGCCGGGGTTGCCTATTGCATACACGGTCTCGCCGACCGAAAGCTTCGTTGAATCGCCGAACTCTGCGGCGGTGAAGCCCGTAGCCTTTATTTTCAGCACGCCGATATCAGTGCGCGAATCGTAGCCGACTATCTCGGCGTCATACTGAGTGCCGTCATGCAGCTGAACGACGGCTTTGACGCCCTCGCCGCTGATAACATGGGCGCAGGTGATAATATAGGTATAAGTGTGATCTTTATTTTCGCCCATGACTATGCCGGAACCTTCGCCGGAAGCCGAGCTTGACGACTGGCTGTATACGACTATGCCGACATTGCTCGGCGAAACTTTTTCATATATCTGAGCCGAGGTGAGCACGCCGTTGCCCTTTGAAGTCGTTGTCGCCTTCGGGGTCTCGGCAATGTTCAGCTGAGCGTCGCCCTCGGAAGTGCCGGTCACGGAAGTGCCGCCGCCGGAGCTGCTGTTATTATTTCTCTTTGCGAGCACGGTAACTGTCGCGGAGACCGCGATAACAACTGCGAGGATTGCGGCGAAAACCGCAACGCCTTTCTTCTTCGCGCTCATCTTTTTCTTCTTTTTCTCGGGCTGAGACGGCGTGTAGCTGCCGGAATTATATGAATTTTGACTGTTATAGCTGCCCTGTCCGGGCTGCTGCGGAGCAGAATAAACCTGATCCGGCTCAAGCGGTGCAGACTGCTGTGCGGTGTCTGCCGAGTTGTCTTCGGGCGGCGTCTCGCCGGAGCTGCCGAAGTTGTTCACATAATCATCATTGTACATAAACTGAATTTACCTCCATCCATTGCCTTCGGGATATCCTTCATCTTTTGACACTATTATGGACTTTCAATATTACGATTTCTTGAACGTCGGGTAAATAACCTTTGGATTTTTATTCAACTTTTTTCCGCAAAAATTCATCTCAGCAGAAGCCAGAACACAAACTGCGTATATTCGCCCGGCTCGCTGTTGACGGTTATCTGACCGCCGTGCATATCGATTATGGTCTTGACTATATACAGTCCGAGACCCGCTCCCTTGACATCGTAGCTGCGCGATTTGTCCGTTTTATAGAAGCGCTCAAAGACTTTGCCCGCCTCTTCGCGCGAGATTCCCTTGCCGCTGTTCTTGACGGAGAATATCATCTTTTCGCTGTCCGACTTTATCGCGACTTCGATATAGCCGCCCTCGTTCGTGAACTTCACGGCGTTGTCGATAAGATTATATACGACCTGATTTATCATATCCTCGTCGGCGCAGATGTTGAGCGGCTCGACCTTGTCAAGGCCGCGTATCTCTATCTTCTTTTCATCTATCGCGCGCTCGAAGCCGAGCATCGTTTTGAAGGTCATTGCCGAAATGTCGAACTCCTTGGGCTGGATTTTTAACTGACCCGCCTCTATCTTCGACATATTGAGCATACCCGTGACAAGGCGAGAAAGGCGCTTGACCTCGTCGGAGACTATTCTGAGATAATATGTGCTCTTCGACGAATCTATCGTGCCGTCGAGTATTCCGTCTATGAATCCGCCGATAGTGGTCATCGGGGTCTTTAACTCGTGCGAGACATTCGCGACGAAATTGCGTCTCGAAGTCTCGATAGCCGAAAGCGCGTTCGCCATCGAGTTGAACGCCGTCACAAGCTCCGCGACCTCGTCCTCGTCGCCGCCCAGCACTTTATGATAGGGCACCGAGATTCGGTTGCTGAAATCGCCCTTTGCATACTGCTTTGCCGCCGCCGACATCTCGCGCAGGGGCTTTGTCATCTGATAGGTCATAACATATGTTGCAACGAATGCTATCGCGAGCGCGAGAATTGCCGAGAACAGGAACATCTTGAGCATCGCCCTGACAGGCTCGTGCAGCGAATCCGTATCCTGCGAAGCGATGACCGCGCCGCAAAGCTTGCCGGATGCTACTATCGGCTCAACGCTTATAAAATGCGAGCTTTTGTACATCCCGCCGAGCGTGCCCGTTTCGGTATATCCGCCGCTGCTGAGCTTCGACAGAGCTGTTTCGGGGACTGTATATTTGCTGTGGACTATGCACTCGCCCATGTACATCACGAGATTGGACTGCCATATATCCTTACAGCAGATTATCTTGCCGTCGGTGTCGCATATATAAATGTCCGCATCTATCGCCTGCGAGAGCTGGGCGGTCGAAACGCTCATGAGCAGAGTAGAATTCTTGTTGCTCTCTTCAAGCGAGTAACCTTTTTGAATAAGCGCCGCGGCAGTCTGCGAGACGGTCTGCGCGTTCTGCTTTAAAAGCGCCGTCTTCTCTTCGGACTGATAGCGCGCGATGAATATCAACAGCGACGAGCCGAGAATGGTGAAGCCGATAAACAGTATCAGCACCGTCACATAGAAGTAACGGTGAAACAGACCCGAGCGTTTTGTTCTCGAGCCTGCGTTCTTTACATCTTTTATTTCAAACTTTTTGCGTGCTTTTTTCATGCACATCAATCCTTGGTCTCAAACTTGTAGCCTACGCTCCAGACGGTCTTGAGCTCCCACTTGTCGGACACGCCCTCGAGCTTCTCTCTGAGCCTCTTGACATGGACATCGACCGTTCTCGAATCGCCGTAATAGTCGAAGCCCCAGACTTCGTCGAGCAGCTGGTCGCGGGTGAACACCCTGTTCGGGTTGCTGGCAAGGTGATAGATAAGCTCCAACTCTTTGGGCGGAGTGTCAATGCGCTTGCCGTCGACCCAGAGCTCGTAGTTCGTCAGGTTTATCTTGAGCTTGTCGTATTCGACCTGCTTTATATCCGCCGCCGGGGCGCCCGCGCTGCGTCTGAGGACTGCCTTGACGCGCGCCACAACTTCCTTTGCGTCGAAGGGCTTGACGACATAGTCGTCCGCGCCGAGCTCGAGGCCGAGAACTTTATCAAAAGTCTCGCCCTTTGCGGTGAGCATGATTATCGGCTTGTCCGAGAATTTTCTTATCTCGCGGCAGACCTGCCAGCCGTCGAGACGGGGCAGCATGATATCAAGCAGCATCAGATCCGGCTGAATCTCGCCGAAGCTCTTCACGGCGCTCTCGCCGTCGTTTACTATGCTGACTGTGTAGCCCTCTTTTTCAAGATAGAGGCGCAGCAGTTCGCAGATATTAACGTCGTCGTCAACGACAAGTATTTTTTCGTTAGCCATAAGTACCTCTCCTTTGTTTTAAACGAACCCATTGTAATTATTATAAACCATTCGCAAAAGTTTGTGTGAATGGCGGAATAACATTTTGTTACAAAATTTCGTATATTTACCTGTGCAGATCCTCGCCCATGCTCACGAGCTTATGCTCGATGGAGTCGACAAGCGCTATCCAGCTCGCATTTATAACGTCCTGCGACACGCCGACAGTTGTCCAGATATCCTCGCCGTCGGACGAAGTTATAAGAACGCGGACGCTCGCCGCCGTGGCGTCTTTGGGCTCCATGACGCGAACCTTGTAGTCGATGAGCCTCAATTTTCTAAGGCACGGGTAGAACACCTCGAGTGCTTCACGCAGAGCGCGGTCGAGCGCATTGACGGGACCGTCGCCGTCCGACGCCGCTATTCTGACTCTGCCGTCGACGCTGAGCTTTATCGTGGCGGTTGCGCTGTGGTCATTGTCATAGGGCAGCTCGTCGAGCACCTTGTAGCTGATGAGATCGAAGAACGGCTTGTATTTTCTGACGAGGCGGTGAACTATCAGCTCAAACGAAGAATCCGCGCCCTCATACTGATAGCCCTCGTATTCTTTTTGCTTCAGGATATCGAGCAGCTCCGCGACCTGCGGCGAATCCTTGTCAAAATCGGGATAGAGCTTCTGTATCTTCTTGAGCACCGCCGCCTTGCCGGTCACTTCAGAAAGCAGGAAGCGCCTGCGGTTGCCGACGGATTCGGGGTCGATATGCTCGAACGATTCGCTGAATTTCAAAACGCCGTCGGCGTGCATTCCCGCTTTGTGCGCAAACGCGCTGCGCCCGACAAACGGCACATCCCTGTGCAAAGTTACATTGGCTATCGACGCTATCTTTATCGCCGAAGAAGTCAGATTTTTGAGATTCTCCTGCGGGATACACTCGTAGTCGGATTTTATCTGCAAATTGGGGATTATCGAAGTGAGCTTCGCGTTTCCGCAGCGCTCGCCGAAGCCGATAAATGTGCCCTGCACCTGCTTCGCGCCCGCTCTGACAGCCATGAGTGCGCCCGCGCACGCCATGTCCGAATCGTTGTGGGTGTGGATTCCTATATCTGTACCCGGAAAGGCTTTTACAACATCGCCGGTGATTTTTTCAATATAATCGGGGAACGAGCCGCCGTTTGTGTCGCACAGAGCAAGGCAGTCCGCACCGCCGCGCAGAGCCGCGCGCAGACTTTCGAGCGCGTAGCCGTCATTGTCCGACATACCGTCAAAGAAATGCTCGGCATCGAAAACGACATATTTGCCGTGGCTTTTGAAAAAGCGGCAGGTCTCCTCTATCATAGATAGATTTTCTTCGAGGCTCGTCTGCAAAACGCCCTCGACCTGAACTTTTCTGCTCTTGCCGACTATTGAAACGCACGGGGTTCCCGCCTTGAGCAGAGCGGCACACGCCGCGTCCTCTTCGACTCTCTCGCCCTTTCTACGCGTTGAACCGAATGCGCACAGGCGGGAATTTTTGAGCCACAGCCTGCTCGCCCGCTCGAAAAACTCAAGCTCGCGCGGATTGGAGGTCGGGTTGCCCGCCTCGATTATCGGTATGCCGAGATCGTCCAGCACACGGACTATCTCCAGCCTGTCGTTGACAGAAAAGGATATGCCCTCACCCTGAGCGCCGTCGCGCAGGGTCGAATCGAGCAATTCGATTTTTTTCAACTCTCTCCCTCCCGTGTCAGTCGTTTATGACCGTGTCGCCGCTCTCAAGAGCGGTTATGCCCGAGCGCGAAAGCTCGGCTATTCCGTGGACGCTCATGTCCGCGATAAACGCGTCTATTCGCTCCGGCTCTCCCGTCAGCTCCGCCGTTAGCATCGTGTGACCGATGTCCTTGACCCTCGCGCCGTAGGCTATGACGGTCTTTAGGACCTGCGGTCTGTCTTTGTTGAGGCAGTGGACTTTTATCAGCAGAAGTTCGCTCGAAACGAGCTTCCCCTCTTCGAGATGCGCCACTTTTATGACATCCTCGAGCTTCAACAGCTGAGCCTCGACCTGCTTTACCTGCTCCGGCTCGACCTCGGAGACAACCGTCATTCGCGAGAACTCGGGATGTTCGGTCTCGGAGACCGTGAGGCTTCGTATATTATATCCGCGGCGCGCAAAAAGTCCCGCCACTCTGAGCAGAACGCCCGAGCGGTTTCGGACAAGCGCCGAAACGGTCAGCTTCTGAGTCATAATAATTTCTCCTTATTTGTAGATAGCCGTCGTGATATCGCCGCCCGGAGGTATCATCGGGAGCACCGCGCAGTCTGGGTCGATGCGGCAGTCTATAACTACGGGCTTGTCCATCGAGAGCGCCTTTTTGAAAACGCGCTTCGCCTGCGACGGATTCTTTATTCTCATGCCCTTGACGCCGAACGCCTTTGCAACGGCGGCTATATCCGTCCCGCGCTCCGGCTGGGTCGCGGAAAAGCGTCCGTCATAGAACACCTTCTGCCACTGGCGCACCATACCGAGCACGCCGTTGTTCATAACTATAACAACGACGGGGATATTATATCTGCTGAGCGTTGCAAGCTCGCTCAGGCTCATATGGAATCCGCCGTCTCCGGTTATCAGAACGGTCTTTCGCTCCGGCTTACCGAGTGCCGCGCCTATCGCCGCACCCATGCCGAAGCCCATCGCGCCCAGTCCGCCCGAGGTTATCAGCGAACGCGGGCGTTCAAAGTCATAGTACTGCGCCGTCCACATCTGATTCTGACCGACATCGGTTACTATATTCGCTTCGCCCTTCGTCAGCTCGCTCAGAGTGTGCAGAACCGTGTACGGAGCATAGGGCTTCGGGCGCGGAATCCGCCTTTTGAACTCGGCTATCTCGCCGAGCCACTCGGGATTCTCTCCCGGCGGCAGCATAGTGCTGAGCTTTTCGAGCGTCTTTCCGAGGTCGCCGAGAATGTGGGCGTCGGAAATTATATTTTTGTCAAACTCCGCCGCGTCTATATCAATATGTATTATCTTCGCCTTAGGGGCGAAGCTCTCTTTGCTCGCGGCGACGCGGTTTGAAAATCTCGCGCCCGCGGCAATGAGCAAATCGCAGTTCAACGCCGCCATATTGGCGACCGGGTTTCCGTGCATGCCGACGAGCCCCAGAAACAGCTCCGCCGAGCACGGATAAGCGCCGAGCCCCATCATAGAACACGCGACGGGGATATGCAGTTTTTGAGCAAATGTTTTCAGCGCGTCCGACGCGCCGGAGCTTATCGCCCCGCCGCCGACATAGATAAGCGGTCTTTTGGCTTTTTCTATCATCTGCGCCGCGCGTTCGAGCTCTGTCTCCTCCGGCTCTTTTGCCGGGGCGGGCTCGCTCTTCGGCGCGTGTTCATATTCCTCTCTCTGAGCCGCGATATCCGCCGGGATATCTACTAAAACCGGTCCTTTTCTGCCGGACTGCGCTATCGAGAACGCCTCGCGGACATCCTGCGCCACTCCGCGCTCGCCCGACGCTATAAACGAATACTTCGTCACCGGCATCGTAACGCCCGCGATATCGACCTCCTGAAAGGAGTCGCTGCCGAGCAGCGAGGTCTTGACATTCCCGGTTATCGCAACAACGGGGCTCGAATCCATGTATGCTGCGGCGATGCCCGTCACAAGATTGGTGGCACCGGGTCCCGAGGTTGCAATAACGACTCCCGTTCTGCCCGTCGCGCGGGCGTATCCGTCCGCCGCGTGAGCCGCCGCCTGCTCGTGGCAGGTGAGTATATGGCGAATTTTATCGCATTTGTAAAGTTCATCGTAGATATCGAGCACCGCGCTGCCGGGATAGCCGAAAACCGTATCGACTCCCTGTTCGAGCAGCACATCTATCAGCGCCCGCGCACCCGTTGAATTCATAAACACGCCTCTTAAAAAATTTATTTTACCGAGAATTTGAAGCTTGTGCGGCTTCTGAACTTTTCGCCCGCCTTGAAAATGCAGGACGGGAAGTTCGGCTGATTCGGAGAGTCGGGATAGAACTGGGTCTCAAGGCAGAAGCCGGCATATTTGTTCATCAGCGTGCCGCCCTTGCCGGGTATTTTATCGAGGAAGTTGCCGGTGTAGAGCTGAACGCCGGGCATATCCGTAGTTACTTCCATAACGCGCCCGCTCTCCGGGTCATATGCAGTCGCAAACGCGCCCTGCGTGCTCTCATCGATGCAGAAATTATGGTCGTAGCCGTTGCATCCGATAATGAGCTGCTCGTCGTCCTGATCTATATCCCTGCCGATAGCTTTCATCTGTCTGAAATCGAATGCCGTGCCGGTGACATCTCTTATCTCGCCGGTCGGTATGCTGTCCTCATCAATGGGAGTGTAGCGCGACGCGGACAGGCGAAGCTCCTGAGAGAGCACGTTCGGACGCTTATACGAGCCGAGATTGAAATACGCATGGTTCGTCATGTTTATCGGCGTGTCCTCGGTGCAGACAGCTTCATATGCAATCGAAAGCTCGTTGCTGTCATCAAGAGTATAAGTCACCTTTGCGCTCATCGCGCCGGGGAATCCGTTCGAGCCCTCGCCGCTCTTATATTCGAGAACAAGGCTCTCGCCCTCGATTTTTGCCGCCCAGACAGCGTGCGAAAACTCGCCGCCGCCATGCAGGCAGGTCTTGCCGTTCTCGTTCTTTATGACATCAATTTCTTTGCCGTTAACGGTAAAATGTCCGCCGCAGATGCGATTAGCATATCTGCCGACGATCTGACCCTGATAGTCCGAGCGCTCGACATGACCCTTGAGATCGTCAAAGCCGATGAGAACATCCTCGAAATTGCCGTCTCTGTCGGGCGCAAAAAGCGACTGCCAGGTTGCGCCGTATGTAATGACGGACGCACTGACGCCGTTTGCGTTCTTGAGCTCGTATATATCGACCTCTTTGCCGTCGGAAAGAGTGCCGAAAAGTTTCTTTGAAATCATTGATTTCATCCTCCTGCTGTTATATTAACTCATGGTAAATTATACATTTAATAAAGACAAGTGTCAAGCCGAACGGCGCACCGGCGCGCAACAGAAAAGCTAATCTGGCGGCAAAAATTACAGCATCCATATTGACACGGGCAAATTCACAGTTTATAATAAAATCAATTTAGTACAGTAAAGCCTTAAATCTGAGGCAAAGAACGATTCGGGGCTTGCTGAAAGGGGAATAACAATGAGTTCATCAAAAGGAAAGTATATGAACTTCAAGGAAATTGCCGCCTATTCGCTCGGCCTTTTCGGCTTTCAGGCGATAGTCGGACTCCTGAATTCATATCAGGCGGAGTTTGACGCTTCGATTCTCGGCGCGGACATCGCAGTCGTCGGTATTCTCGTGCTCGTGGCGAAGATTCTCTCCGCAGTTTTCGATCCGTTCGTCGGCAACATGATCGACCGCTCGAAGAGCAAAAACGGCAAGTTCAAATCGATGATTGCAAAGTCGATCCTGCCCCTGCTCGTCATGTCCGCGGTTGTGTTCATCGACGTGCCGTTCAAGACGAACAAAGCGGCAACTTACATATGGATCTTCGCGACCTATCTCCTCTGGAGCTTCGCGATGACCCTCGGCGACGTGCCCTCGCAGGGCATCGCATCCGTCCTCACTCCCGACCCGACGGAGCGCACGAATGTCGTCTCCATCTCAAACACGTTCAAGCAGATAGGCTTCTCCGCCTGCGTCGTGATAGTGCCCATCGCCTGCCTTATAATCCCGGGCGGCTCCAAGGTGCTCGTCAAGAGCGGCGAAACCGACCTGCCCATGATAGCGAACGAGTATCTGTTCACCGCCGTGCTCACCGCCGTTTTCGGCTGCGTGCTGTTCGGGCTCATCCCGCTCCTCAACAAAGAGCGCGTACCCTACACCGCGGGCGACAAGATATCTTTCAAGGACATGATGGGCGCGCTCAAATCGAATAAGCCGTTCATGCTCGTCATAATCTCGTATTTCCTCGGCTTCGGACGCCAGATGGCAATGGGCATTCAGGTTCAGGCGGCAAACATTCTTCTCGGCTCGCAGAACCTCGTCGCAGTCCTCGGCATCTCGACCGCGATAGGCACGATGATAAGCATGGCAGCCTGCCCGTTCCTTATAAAGAAGCTCGACGAGAAAAAGGTCTTTATCGGTCTTTCGGTATACGGCTTCATCGCATCCGTGCTCTCGTTCGTGATAGCCCACTTCTGGTTCACGAACCCCGACAACATGGTGCTCACCGTCCTCTTCTACTTCTCGCTGTTCCTCATGGGTCTCCAGTTTGCGTCCGTCAACCTCATGCCCATGATAATGACCGCCGACTGCGTTGACTACTATGAGTACGAGACCGGCAAGCGCATGGAGGGCACAGCATATTCGGTACTCACGCTGACTATTAAAATCTGCCTTGCGCTCGGCACGGCGCTCGGTCTTGTGTTCGTTCAGGTCTCCGGCTATTCGGACACCGTGCGCGAAATCGCCGCAGGCACCGCCGCCGGATTCGCGACAAAGACAAAGGACATCGTGTTCTTCGCCTACGCCGTTGTCCCCGGTATTCTCTCCCTGCTCTCCGCTATCCCGATATTCAAATACGATATCGTCGGCAAGAAGAAGCAGGAGATATCCGACGCGCTCCAGGCAAGAAGAACCGCCGCAGCCGCTGAGAAATAATCAAAGCAAAAAGTTATCCTCCGTATGGATTCATACGGAGGATTTTTTGTTTGGTTGGTTTTTTAAGTCTCTCTTGTATAAAGAGACGCGGCGCGAAGTGCCGGAGGAACTGTTTTGAATAAGTTGCAATTTTCAAAATTGCGAGTATTTTGGACTTTCATACAACCCCTCAGTCACGGCTTCGCCGTGACAGCTCCCCTTACACAGTGGAGCCTTGGGGCTGTGCAATGACAAACTTTTTCGATTTAAAATAATTCGTCGCACTTTTATGGCTCCCTTGTGTAAAGGGAGCTGTCAGCCGTCAGGCTGACTGAGGGATTGTTTTACCGCAGAGTCAATATATTCGCAAACGCCCTGAAAGTTTTCGTTGATTTCATTATTGGGGATGCGAATCACTGTGAGTCCGTATTTTTTCAAAAAATCCGTCCTCTCAGTATCTTTTTGCATATTATCATTCTCATAGTGCTGAGAACCGTCAAGCTCAATAACAAGCTTAGCCTTAGCGCTGTAAAAATCCGCTATATATTTTCCGAGCACCTTTTGCCTTGAGAAACGAATAGGATAGCCGCGCAGAAAATCATACCAGAGATGCCGCTCTTCTTTTGTCATCTCTTTTCGCAGCTGTTTTGCCAAGGGAACAAGCTGTTTATTGTGTTTTGGCTGCATGACGATCCCTCCGTCTCGGCTTCGCCGAGCCATCTCCATTTACACAAGTGAGGCTGATAAAACTTATTCAAACATCGCCTTGAATGCTTTTATCCACTCGCGTGCTATCAGCGCGTGCCCGCTCTCCGTCGGGTGGATGCCGTCCCAAATCCAATAGGCGCAGTCACGTCCCTCTGCTGCTTCGTCGAACAGATGCTGAAGCTGGATAAAAAATATCCTGCCGTCCTTTTCGGCAATGCGGCGGCAGATTTGCGAATATCTGCCTATCTCTTCACGGCAAGTATTCTCTTCCGCCTTGAATCTGTCCTTTGTCGGCAGAAAGAACGGCTCCATGAGAAACACTTTCAGCTCCCCGTTCGTTTCAAACGACTGCGAGAGTATGCTTTCGAGATTCTTTTCGTATTCCTCTGGCTCAACATGATTTTCGCCCTCAAGGAAGCAATCGTTCGTGCCGATGAGCAGGCTCAAAACATCCGGCTCTATATCGAGCGCATCCTCGCGCCAGCGGCGGAGCAGTCCGCGCGTCGTGTCGCCGGAAATGCCTCGGTTTACAAATTTCAGTCCGGCATCCGGATATTCCGCGCCGAGCATACCGCTGACAATAAATGCGTAGCTGTGCCCTATCTGATGGTTGAGATCGTGGCGGCGTTCGGGCTCTTTGTATCTGTTGCCGTCCGTTATCGAATCGCCCTGAAAAAGTATCTTCATTTTTCTCCTCCTCAGTCTATATCCGCAAAAACCGTGTCTGTTATTTCTCCGCGGCAAGTGCCGTTGCTAAGGTCAACGAGCCGCGCCTCAAACGCAGGCTCAAGCTCCTGCGGTATTCTCATTTTCACCGTCACCACGTCCTCGAACGCCGTGTCCTCGACTATGCCGCCCTGCTCCGGGATAAGCGAGGCGAGCCGTCCGTAAAATGTGTAGTCGCAGCGGATTTTCACTATGCTGCACTCCGCGCGGGTCACTATGCCGCCCGCGTCAACTGCGATTTTCGCTGCGTGCGAATAGGCTCTGACGAGTCCCCCGCCGCCTAAAAGTATTCCGCCGAAATATCGGGTGACAACCAGAACGCAGTCGGTCAGCTCTTCTTTTTGCAGGACATTGAGTGCCGGCATTCCCGCCGTGCCCTGCGGCTCGCCATCATCCGAAAAGCGGCAGATGTTGCCCTCTCTGATTATATATGCCGGGACATTGTGCGTCGCGTCCCAGTGCTTCGACTTTATCGAATCGATGAACGCTATCGCGTCCTGCTGAGTCGTGACGGGCGATATATAGCCGATGAACCGCGAACGCTTTTCAACGAACTCGGCGCTCGCCGCCGCTCTTATGGTTCTGTACTGCATATTGCCGCCTCCCGTCAAATTTTATTCTTCTTCGCCGTCCTCGTCGTTCTTCTCATACGGGAACTCGTAGACGACCTCCAGCTTGTGCCCGCGCATCCACAGCGACGGGGTTATGCGCAGGGTGTAGCCGCAGCCGTTCGGAGTTATCCACTCGTGCATCGGCAGCTGGGGCAAACCGAAGTTTGTGAGCAGTGCCATCATCACGCCGCCGTGGGTGACTATCGCCGCGCGGTCGGTTTCGGTCTTTATCAGACCGTCGATTATTTTTATGAATCCTTCGCACACGCGCTTTGCGAACGCCTCGTTGCTCTCGCCGAACGGCGGCTCAACGCCCTGCTCGCCGGCGAGCCAGCGCGGGAACATCGGATAGTCCTTGAGCTCCTCCGCATCCTTGCCCTCGAACTCGCCGAAGTTGCACTCTATGAGCGAATCTATAGTAATACACTTGTTGTCGGGATAGAGTATCGCCGCGGTGTCGGTGCAGCGCTTGAGCGGACTCGATATGACCGCGCCGACGGGCGGATAGACAAGCTCCGAGCGCATATTCTCGAGCTGTTTTCTGCCCTCTTCGCTGAGCTCAACGTCGGTGTGACCGATATATTTTCCCTCGGTCTCCTCCTTCGTCGCACCGCTTCTTATGATATAGACTATATAGCTTTTCATGTTTCCTCCAAAAATACGCTGGGTATTTTGTTGAACTGTATGATTGAAAATTCTTGAATTTCTGATATAATGATTATACAGACTGTATAAAAGAGGTATCGTTATGGCAACAAATATAACCGCGCGCCTGTCTTCACTCAGAAAAGAAAAGGGGCTGAGCCAAAAGGAAGCCGCCGCAGGACTCGGAGTCTCGCAGGCGCTGCTCTCCCACTACGAAAACGGAATACGCGAATGCGGGCTCGATTTTCTCTGCCGCGCGGCGGATTACTACAATGTCACCACGGACTACCTGCTGGGGCTGAGCGAATCGAAGCGCGGATTTGAAGGCGCATTCGGTATCAAAGGCGACCTGCCCTCCGACTCGGAGCTCAACACATTAACTATATTCCGCGTCGCCGGAAAGCTGCGCAAATTCCTGACTTTCCCGCAGGAGAGTAATGACTCAACCGTCGACTCCCTGCACAGGATATACAGCCTCATGATGTACCGAATCATAATCGCGGAGACCACCAAGGGCAATCTCCCGAGCGATTGGGTACCCAACGCCGATATTCTCAACGACCCCGCCTATCTGCATATTCTCGACTGCATCGAAAGCGAGCTGATAACGCAGGGCAGCCACTCGCCGCGCCGCGCTCCCGCAAAAATGCCGATGAGCTTCAGAACAGTCATCGACCGGACGCAGAGCTTTGTTGAATCCCGCTGCGAAAGAAGCGGGATAAAGCTCGACGGCGGCTACACCACGAAATTTTAATTATATTCTCGCAACGCCGCTGTCCCTCGCCGCCTGCGCAACCGCATCGGCGACTGCCTTGCCGACGCGCTCATCGAACGCCGCAGGCAGGATATAATCGGGGTTCAGTTCATCGTCGCTGACGAGCGAAGCTATCGCCTTGGCGGCGGCTATCTTCATCTCTTCGTTTATGTCGCTCGCGCGGACATCGAGCGCGCCGCGGAAAATTCCGGGGAACGCGAGAACATTGTTTATCTGGTTCGGGAAGTCGCTTCTGCCCGTGCCGACTACCGCCGCGCCTGCCGCCTTTGCGAGGTCGGGCATTATCTCGGGTACGGGGTTCGCCATAGCCATGATTATTGCATTTTCAGCCATCGACGCCGCCATCTCCTCTGTAACGATTCCGGGAGCGGAGACGCCGACAAATATATCAGCGCCCTTCATCGCGTCGGCAAGCGTGCCGGTGCGGTGATTTTTGTTTGTGAATGCGGCAATTTCCGCCTTTGCGGGAGTCAGATCCCCGCCCTCGCAGATTATTCCCTTGCGGTCGCACATGATTATCTCGCCTGCACCCATAGAGTCGAAGAGTCTCGCTATCGCAACGCCCGCAGCGCCCGAGCCGCTGAAAACAACGGTGCAGTCGGAGAGCTGCTTTTTGACTATCTTTAATGCATTGACAACCGCCGCAAGGCAGACGACCGCAGTGCCGTGCTGATCGTCGTGGAAAATCGGTATATCCGTGCGCTCCTTGAGCTTGCGCTCGATTTCAAAGCAGCGCGGAGCCGCGATATCCTCGAGATTCACTCCGCCGAACGAACCTGCGAGCAGGGCGACGGTGTTGACTATATCGTCAACGTCCTTTGAACGCACGCAAAGCGGTATCGCGTCAACATCGCCGAACGCCTTGAAGAGCACGCATTTGCCCTCCATGACGGGCATGCCAGCCTCGGGACCTATATCCCCGAGACCAAGCACCGCGGTGCCGTCCGTGACGACGGCAACGGTGTTCCAGCGGCGGGTCAGGTCATAGCTCTTGCTGACATCGTCCTTTATTTCGAGGCACGCCGCCGCGACTCCGGGGGTGTAGGCAAGGGACAGCTCGTCCTTGTTGCTGACCCCGGCTCTCGGCTGTATCTCCAGCTTGCCGCGCAGTTTATAGTGCAGTTTGAGTGATTCGCTCAGATAATCCATTTTCGTTTTCCTTTCGTGTTCAAGAATACCCGGTTATTTTTACGGCCGCCGATCAGAAAACCGGTCGGCGGCCAGATAATATCAGTCCTTCGCCCAGTCGCGCGAACGCTCGACTGCGCGCTTCCAGCCCTTGTAGAGCTCGTCGCGGTGCGACTTCTCCATCTGGGGAGTGAAAATCTTCTCGATCTCGCGGTTCTGTGCGATCTCGTCCCTGTCCTTCCAGTAGCCGACGGCAAGACCCGCAAGGTATGCCGCTCCGAGAGCGGTCGTCTCGACGGTCTTGGGTCTGTCGACTATCGTGCGTATCATATCCGACTGGATCTGGAGCAGGATATCGCTGACGCTCGCGCCGCCGTCGACGCGAAGCTCGGTGAATGTTATTCCGGAGTCGTCCTCCATCGCCTCAAGAAGGTCAGTCATCTGATAGGCGATAGCCTCGAGGACGCTTCTCGCGATATGAGCGCGGTTGACTCCGCGCGTGAGTCCGACTATGCAGCCGCGCGCGTACATATCCCAGTAGGGCGCGCCGAGACCCGTGAATGCGGGGACAAAATATATGCCGTTTGCGTCGGGCACGCTCTCGGCGAGCTCGTCGCAGCGCTTTGCGTTGTCTATCATATGCAGCTCGTCGCGAAGCCATTTTATGACCGAGCCGGCGTTGAACGCAGAGCCCTCAATGGCGTATTCGACCTTGTCGCCGATACCCCATGCGACGCCCGTGAGCAGGTTGTTCTTTGATTTAACGCGCTTTTCGCCCGTGTTCATCAGCAGGAAGCAGCCGGTACCGTAGGTGTTCTTCGCCTGACCGGGCTCGAAGCATGCCTGACCGAACAGAGCCGCCGGCTGATCGCCTATAGCCCCCGCGATCGGGATACCCTCGAGATCCTCAAGACCGATTATGCCGCCAGCGACCTTGCCGTATACCATGCTCGAAGGCTTGACCTCTGGCAGAATGGACATCGGGATGTTGAGATATTCGCACATCTTCTCGTCCCAGCAGAGATTGTCGACATCGAAGAGCATCGTTCTCGACGCATTGGAGTAGTCGGTTATATGCACTCTGCCGCCGGTGAGATTCCATATGAGCCATGTCTCGACCGTGCCGAAGAGCAGCTGATCCGCCTCGGCGAGCGCACGTGCGCCCGGAACGTTGTCAAGGATCCACTTTATCTTTGTGCCGGAGAAATACGCGTCTATAACAAGACCGGTCTTATCCTTTATGTATTCCTCCATGCCGTCCGCCTTTATCTGCTCGCAGAGCTCCGCTGTGCGGCGGCACTGCCAGACGATGGCGTTGTAGACGGGCTTGCCCGTCTCCCTGTCCCACATAATGGTGGTCTCGCGCTGATTCGTTATGCCGATAGCGGCTATATCCTCAGGCTTTATCCCGCCCGAAGCAAAGACGGAAGTCACCGCCTGGAACTGGCTGAAAAGTATCTCCATCGGGTCATGCTCGACCCAGCCTGCGGCGGGATAGATCTGATCGAACTCCTTCTGCGCCTTGGCTACGATATTGCCCTTTTTGTCGAAAACGATGGCGCGTGAGCTCGTCGTTCCCTGATCGAGTGCAAGGACGTATTTTGCCACTTGTATCCTTCCTTTCAAATATATATGTCCGTTCTCTGCGCGGGCGTCCGTTCAAGTTATACGCCGCCGTGCAGAGCAAAATACCACTATAAAATAATAGCTCCAAACATACAAAAAGTCAATGTTATTGGCGAAACACTTCGGCACTTTGACTAAAAAAATAAATAATTATCTTTTTACTGTCAAATAGTTCTTTACCGTAAATATTAAAAAGCTTTTCTGATATATAATAAGTTCCGTAAGCTTAAAAATTAAAGGAGTGTTAATTAATCATGGGAGACAAGCTTTCAGTCGTCACGGGCGCTACGGGTCACGTCGGCTATGCACTCGTTAAAGAACTCGAGGCACGCGGCGAAAACTTCAGAATACTCATCAGAAAAGACAGCAAGATTTTTGACGGCATCAATTGCGAGCGCGTATTCGGCGACGTCACCGATCCCGCTTCTCTTGAAAAGGCTTTTGAAGGTGCGGACGTCGTCTATCACCTTGCAGGCGTTATCGAGATAAACAAGGGCAACGAGGACATGACCTGGAAGGTCAATGTCGACGGCACAAAGAACGTCGTTGAGGCGTGCAAAAAGTGCGGCGTAAAACGCCTTGTCTACGCTTCCTCCGTTGACGCTTATCCCCCGCTCCCCGACAATCAGGTTATGCGTGAGATTTCTCACTTCAATCCCGAGATTCTTGACGGCACCTATGCAAAGACTAAGGCTACCGCCACAAACTATGTGTTTGAGAATAACGACGACAAGCTTGAGACAGTTGTCTGCTATCCCGGCGCTTGCTGCGGCCCCTATGACTTCAAGGTCTCTTCCGTCGGCGAGATGGTCAGAATGTTCCTCAAGGGCAAGTTCCCCGTATCGCTCTCCTTCGGTGCATATAACTTCGTTGACGTGCGCGATGTTGCAAAGGGCATGATTGGTGCTGCTGAAAAGGGCAGACCCGGCGAGGGCTATATCCTCACCGATGAGGTCGTCACCGTCGACCAGCTGATACATATGCTCGCAGACATCTGCGGCTTCAAGGCTCCGAGCCTCAAGATTTCTCTCGGTCTTGCAAATGCGTTTGCTCCTCTCATGGAGGTCTATTACAACGCCGCGAAGAAGACCCCGCTCTTCACCCGCTACTCCATCCGCAAGCTGACCTCCAACTGCAACTTCAGCTGCGATAAGGCTAAGGAAGAGCTTGGCTACGCCCCCATGGGCGCAAAGCAGTCCTTCACCGACATGGTCGCATGGATAAAGGAATACGAAGGCACCGGAAAGAAGAAATAATCTTAACCGATAATTGAAATGACCGTCCGTTTATTCGGACGGTCGTTTTTTCATATTCTGTTGAGTATAAAATGATTCTTCTTGAACTTCAATATTCCGTCGTCCCTGAGTGCGCAGAGCTGGGCGGACATCGCACTGCGGTCAACGCACAGATAGTCGGCAAGCTGCTGGCGGTCGAACGAAATGTCAAATTCATTTTTTCCGCTCTTCATCGCCTGCGCTGAAAGATATGACATCAGCTTTTCGCGCGTCGTGCGCTTGCCCATGTGACCGAGCTTCGAGTTGAAATTCAGATTTTTGCGCGCAAGCTCGGATATCAGATTGCCGACGAGCTTTGCGTGCCCGGCGCACGACTTCGGGCACGAGCCGAGCACATGTCCGACTTTCAGCCGCATTATCTCGCATTCGCTCTCCGCCTCCGCGCCGACGGTCAGCTTTTCGCCCGTGCAGGCGAACGACTCGGCGAAGATTCCGCCCTGAGTTATCCGCGCCATGATATTGCGGTTGCCCCAGAAATCGTCCTGCACTATCAGAACGCTGCCGCTCATCACGAGCCCGAGCGAGTCCGTCTTTTCGCCCTCGGGCATTATTATTTCACCCTTTTGATACCTGCGGCTGTGCGCATCGAGGGCTTCAAGCAGTTCGGGCAGCTCGGCTTCGTCTATGCCACAAAAGAGCGGCGCCGCTTTTATTTTTTCAAAATTTTCCGACATATTTTTATCACTCCGTTGTTTTTGCAACAGTATTTTTGTCATGATTCTACTATAATAAACGCGTCAGGTCAAGAAAAAAACAAATTTTACGCTCGGAGGAATTTTTATGAAGCGCAGAATAATCCATATTGACGAAGAAAAATGCAACGGCTGCGGCGCCTGCGCCGCGGCGTGCCACGAGGGCGCTATCGCCATGGTAAACGGCAAGGCGCAGCTGATGCGCGACGACTACTGCGACGGGCTCGGCGACTGCCTGCCCGCGTGCCCCACAGGCGCGATAACCTTTGTCGAGCGCGAGGCAGCCGCCTACAACGCCGAAGCGGTCAAAGAAAACATGATGAAGAAAAAGCTCGGCGGACATCACGGCGGATGTCCGGGTTCAAGGCTCATGACGATGAACCGCGAGGAAAATGCCCCGTCGGCACAGCCCGCCGAAATGCAGAGCAGACTGCGCCAGTGGCCGGTTCAGATAAAGCTCGTGCCGGTAAACGCTCCCTATTTTGACGGCGCAAAGCTGCTCATCGCCGCCGACTGCACCGCCTACGCCTATGCGGCGTTCCACGAAAAATTCATCAAAAACCACATAACCCTTGTCGGCTGCCCGAAGCTCGACAGCGTCGATTATTCCGAAAAGCTGACCGAAATAATCGCGAACAACAATATACAGTCCGTGACGGTCGTCAGAATGGAAGTCCCCTGCTGCGGCGGACTCGAACACGCCGCAAAAACAGCATTGCAGAACAGCGGCAAATTCATCCCGTGGCAGGTCGTGACGATATCGACCGACGGGCGCATTCTCGACTGAGCGGTTGATTTATCAGCCCCTTTGCGGTATCATATACTGCGGAGGCGTTGAGATGAACAAAATCAACTATCAGCTCGAACTCGACCGCGAAATTGATGAAATAAAAAAGCAGGGGCGTGTGCCGTCCCTGCTGCTGCACAGCTGCTGCGGACCGTGCAGCAGTTATGTGCTCGAATATCTGACAAAATATTTTGATGTCACTGTGCTCTACTTCAATCCGAACATCTACCCCGCAGAGGAATATGAACACCGGCTCAGCGAACAGCGCAGGATAATATCTCTCCTGCCCGCGGAGCACAATGTAAAAATGCTCGAATGTGAATATAATCATACGCAGTTCACCGACGCGGCAAAGGGATATGAGCAGGAGCGCGAGGGTGGTTCGCGGTGCGAAAAGTGCTTTTATCTGCGTCTCGAGCGCACGGCGCAGGAGGCAAAGGAGCACGGCTTCGACTATTTCACGACCACCCTTTCCGTAAGTCCGCACAAGAATTCGCAGATACTCAACCGCATCGGCGAAGAGATGGGCGAAAAATACGGAGTGCGCCATCTGCCCGCAGATTTCAAGAAACGCGAGGGCTACAAGCGCTCGATAGAACTTTCGAAGCAGTATGATCTATACAGACAGAACTACTGCGGATGCGAGTTTTCGAAGCAGGGGTAAAATTATATAAATTCGTCCGCCGCATTTATATCTAATGCGGCGGACATTTTTTATTTTATTTTATCTTCAAAACACCACAACGAGAAGCATCTTGAACTGCTCCTTGCCGTAGACCGCGTGCGGGTGTCCGGCGGGCATGACTATGCTCTCGCCCTCGTGCAGCTCGTAGTCAACGCCGTCTATCGTTATTTTCCCGACTCCCTCGAGGCAGGTGACAAATGCGTCGCCGCCGGAGGCGTGGGTGCTTATCTCCTCGTCCTTGTCGAAAGCGAAGAGCGTTATGCTCAGTGCATCATTCTGGGCGAGGGTCTTGCTGACCACCTGCCCCGGCTGGCAGAGCACCTGATCTCTCAGAGTCAGAACCTCGGATTTTGAAATATTTTTCATAAGCTCTTTCATTTTCTTCTCCCCTTTTTATATATTATCCGCACATAAGACTGAATTATGCCTGCACACAGTATACCACCGCCGCTTGGCAAACGCAAATATAGCTATAGAAAATCCTTGCGTCTTATGTTAAAATAGTATACGGATAATTTCAAGGGAGTGTGCCAGATGAAAGAGAACAAGAAACTTGTCAACGAAATAATCAGCGATGTCAAGCACGACATGAGCAACGAGGATATCATATCCCTGCTCGCCGACAGCAGGATATCGGCAAACCCCGACAAGGAGAAATACACATTCGGCCAGCGCGCCGCAGATAAAATCGCGAAGTTCGCCGGCAGCTGGGCATTCATATTCTCGTTCTCCGCCCTGCTGATACTCTGGATGGTCGGCAATGTCATACTCGCAAAACGCGCGTTCGACCCCTATCCGTTCATACTGCTCAACTTAGTGCTCTCGTGCGTTGCCGCGCTGCAGGCTCCGCTGATAATGATGAGCCAGAACCGCCAGGAGGAAAAAGACCGCCGCCGCGCCGAGAACGACTACAAAGTCAATCTCAAAACCGAGATAATGATCGAAGATATCCACGGCAAGATGAACCGTATACTCGCCCGTCAGGCAATACTGATGAAGCTGATGAAGATAGACGAAAACACGATGAAGCAGATAACGCTCGAAAAGCAGGAGGAGATGTGCGCCGAGGCGTGCAGAGCCGAGAAGAGCAAAAACGAGCACAGCGAGCATAAAGAACCCGAAGAAAAGCCCGAAAGCTGAATTTCGCCTTGCTTTTGAATCACGTTTATTGTATACTGACCCTTGATAAAAGCCCTTCGGAGGAAAAGAAAATGAAGCAGCTCAATATTATTCCCAATCCCAACAAAATCGACTATCTCGGCGGAAGCGTCAAGATGGAAAACATCGATTCCGAAAGCTTTTCCGCGCGTCTGACAGACAAACTGCCCGAAGAGGGCTATGTGCTCGAAGTGACCGAAAACGGTATAGAAGCCACCGCCGGCGGCGAGCGCGGAGCCTTCTATGCGAGCCAGACATTGAAGCAGCTAAAGCAGCTCGATATCTGCCCGTGCGTGAGAATCGAGGACGCGCCCGCGTTTGAATACCGCGCATTCATGCTCGACTGCGCACGCCACATGACGACGGTCGAGAACATCAAAAAGCTCATCGACGCCGCCGCACTCGTCAAAATGAACACCATGCACTGGCATCTGACCGACGACCAGGGCTGGCGCGTTGAAATTGACAGCCACCCCGAGCTCATCACAGTCGGCTCCCGCCGCCGCAGCTCGGATTTCGGCCAGTACCACTTCGCCGAGGAATATTCCGGATATTTCACAAAGGATGAGATCCGCGAAGTAGTCGCATATGCCGACGACAACTATATTGAAGTTATCCCCGAGTTCGATATGCCCGGCCACACGCTTTCCGTGCTCGCCGCTTATCCCGAGCTCTCCTGCAAGGGCAAGCCCCTCGAGGTCGGCACGAAGCAGGGCATCTATGACGATATTCTCTGCGCCGGAAACGACGATTCGCTGAAACTCGTCTTTGACGTGCTCGGCGAGATGATCGAGCTCTTCCCCGGCAGATATTTCCACATCGGCGGCGACGAAGCGCCCAAGGTTCGCTGGAAGAACTGCCCGAAATGCCAGGCACGCATGAAAGAACTTGGTCTCAAGGATGAAGAGGAGCTTCAGGGCTGGTTCGTGCTCCAGGCTGTTGACTTCCTCAAAAAGCACAGCAAGACAGCTATAGTCTGGAACGAGAGCCTCAACAGCGGCATGATGCCCAACGACATTATCGTTCAGCGCTGGATGGACAAAAAAGACCGCTCCGTCGAGTTCGCGAACAAGGGCGGAAAGATGATAGTCTCCGAGTTTTACTATTACTATTGCGACTACCCCTACGGCATGACCTCGCTCAAAAAGACCTACAGCCTCGATCCGTATATAAAGGGACTGACCGAGGCGGGCAAGAAGAATGTCTACGGCGTCGAGTGCCCGATCTGGGTCGAATATATCCGCGACTTCGACAAGCTCTCATATATGTGCTTCCCGCGCTTCTGGGCTGTCGCCGAGGCGGGCTGGACGAAGAGAGCCAATATGGATTACAACAGCTTCGAGGAGCGTTTTGAGGCTCTGCGCCCGATGCTCGAAGAGATGGGAATAAAGCCCGCTCCCCGCTCGGATTGGAACCCCAACTTCCTGCAGTCCCTCAAGGAGCTCAAGCAGTTCTTCAAGGGCACGACGAATCTCGACAATATCCTCAACATGATTCGCAACAATCAGGCATAAATAATATAGAGAAAGCTCCGCACTCGTCTGCGGGGCTTTTTTTGTTTTGCAGCTCAAATCTTTTGGCAAAACAACTAAAAATCTATTGTAACCCCCGCGGCAATAATATATAATTGTCATGTACCGCAAGTTAAAATTATTTTGACGGATAAATCAAAGAATTTTCCGAAAGGAGCAATCAAATGAGTCATGTAGACATCCGCTTCACGGACAAGAACTCCGAGCGCTTCATGCTCGCCAGAAGGGTCTACAAGGTCATTGAGGACCTTGAGAATGAATATCTCTACCCCGACAGCGAGACGCTCGGCGGCTTCAAATTCCGCGACGGGCAGTACAAATTTTCACAGATCGACGAGGGCGAATGGACGGACTTCGACTCGGAGAACGACTACTGGGGCTATAAAGAGGACTACGCGTGGTTCCGCCACAGCTTCACAGTTCCCGAGCGTTTTGCCGGCAGGCCGGTTGTCTATCAGCTGACCCCCTCCGCAAGCGGCCCGTGGAATCGCAGCAAACCGCAGTTCATCATGTACTTTAACGGCGAGCTCCGCCAAGGCGGCGACTCGAACCACAGCGAGATTCGCCTGCTCGACTGCGCCAAGGGCGGCGAGGAATTCGACTGCTGCCTCAACGCGTATTCTGACGCATGGGAATTCAAGGGCAAGCTGAGAATGGGCGCGCGCCTCAAGGTAGTCGATGACCTTGTCAACCGCCTCATCTTCGATCTCAAAACTCCGCTCAAAGTCGCGTCCCTCTATGACGCGGACGATCTTCCGCGCATCGATATAGTCAAGGCGCTCAACGATGCCGTCAACCTTATCGATTTCAACACAGCTGATTACGATACATTCGCTGCCTCAGCTGAGGCGGCAATCGACCTGCTCGACAGGGAGATATATTCAAAGGACGCCATGGACGCGACCGCCTGCTGCATCGGTCACACACATATAGATGTCGCATGGCTCTGGAGACTCCGCCAGACAAGAGAGAAGGCCGGCCGCTCCTTTGCGACCGTCCTCAAGCTCATGGAGGAATATCCCGAATACAAGTTCATGTCCTCGCAGGCTCAGCTCTATGCCTTTGTCAAGGAGGACTATCCCGAGGTCTATGAGGGCATCAAGAAGATGATCGCCGCAGGCCGCTGGGAGGTCGAGGGCAGCATGTGGGTCGAATCGGACACCAACGTCACCTCCGGCGAATCCCTTGTCCGCCAGTTCCTGGTCGGCAAGCGTTTCTTCAAGGACGAGTTCGGCGTTGACAACAAGATAATGTGGCTCCCCGATGTTTTCGGCTACAGTGCGGCTCTCCCGCAGATCATGAAGAAAGCCGGCATCAACTACTTCATGACCACAAAGATATCCTGGAACGAGTTCAACAAAGTACCCTATGACACATTCATGTGGAAGGGCATAGACGGCACGGAGATTCTCTCTCACTTCTCGCCGAGCACCGACTGCTTCGACGAGGGAGACTGCTGGCAGACAACATACAACGCCTATCTCAACCCCGAGCACATCCTCGGCGGCTGGCACAGGTATTCGCAGAAGGATCTCAACAAAGAGTATCTCTGCACCTTCGGCCACGGAGACGGCGGCGGTGGACCGACCCGCGATATGCTCGAAATGGGTCACCGCATGGCAAAGGGCATCCCCGGCTGCCCGAAGGTCAAGCAGGAGTTTGCAATAGACTTCTATCACGACCTCGAAAAGGAAGTCAAGGGTTCGCGCAGGCTGCCCAAATGGGCGGGCGAGCTCTATCTCGAGTTCCACCGCGGCACCCTGACCTCGCAGGGCAGAAACAAGCGCTACAACAGAAAGAGCGAGCTGCTCTATCACGATATGGAGACTATCTGCGCCATCGCCGACTCAAACGGCATCGCATCCTATCCCCGCCAGTTCATCAATGACGGATGGAAGATAATACTCCTCAACCAGTTCCATGATATAATCCCCGGCTCTTCGATAAAAGAAGTCTACGAGGATTCCAAGGAGCAGTACGACAAGCTCATCTCCGAGGGCAAAGCTGAGATAGCCGACACTCTCGGCAAGATAGTCTGCACTCCGGACGGCAGCGCCCTGACCGTTTTCAACACATTCGGCGCAGAGCGCGACGATGTCGTTATCACCGATATGCCCGCAGCCGAGCACTTCTCGATAGTCGATGCAGACGGCAACGTCATGCCGTGGCAGAAATCCGCCGACGGACGCCTTGTGTTCTTTGCAAAGGGCGTGCCCGCAAAGGGATACAAGACCTTCAGTATTGTTCACGGCGGCGAGTCCGGCGAGAACACCGTAAAGGTCGAGAACAAGACTATAGAGAACAAGTTCTTCACCGTCAAGTTCGACAAGGACATGAACATCGCGTCGCTCATTCACAAGGCGACCGGCAGAGCCGTCGCGCCCGAGGGCGAAGTTCTCAATAAGATTTATGCCTATGACGACAGACCGTTCAACCACGAGGCATGGGACATCAAGGTCTATTTTGATCAGAAGTACACCGAGATAAACGATGTCAGCGCAGTCGATGTGACCGAGAGCGGACCCGTCCGCACGGTCATAAAGGTCACGCGCAAGTTCCTCTCATCGACCATTGATCAGAGCTTCATCTTCTACGCAGACCTGCCGCGCATCGATGTTGACTACACGGTCAACTGGAAAGAGAAGAAGATACTTCTCAAGGCGGACTTCCCCGTTGATGTCAACGCCACCGAGGCCACTTATGATATCCAGTTCGGCAACTACAAGCGCCCGACCCACCGCAACACGCTCTGGGATTTCGCGCAGTTTGAAGTCGTCGGTCACAAGTGGGTCGATCTCAGCGACAACAGCTTCGGTCTCTCCGTCCTCAACGACTGCAAGTACGGCCATGACATAAAGGACGGCCACATCAGAACGAGCCTCCTGCGCTGCGCGGTCAACCCGAACAGCGAGCAGGACAGAGAAGTTCACCGCTTCACCTACTCCATCTACCCGCACGCGGGCTCGGTCGACACCTCCGATGTCGTCAACCAGGGCTATTCGCTCAACCTGCCGCTCTACTGCGTCAGCGGCAAGGCGGCTCACGACAGCTACTCGCTCGTGAGCACCGACAAGGACAATGTCATCATCGAGACCGTAAAGAAGGCTGAGGACAGCGACGATGTCGTCATTCGCGCATATGAGACATGGAACAAGACGACCGACTGCGTCTACACCTTCGACCGCGCTCCGAAGAGCGTATATGTCTGCAACCTGCTCGAAGAAAACGAAGAGCAGCTCGAAGTCAGCGGCAACACAGTCTCGCTCAGATTCAAGCCCTTCGAGATAAAGACCGTAAAAGTCACATTCTAAAACCCACAGCACAAAGCCCCACCCGCCAAAACGGGTGGGGTCATTTCATCGCAGCGCAAGCATCATACCGCAAATGCGCAAATAAAATTCACGGCAAATTGCAAATCCGCTTGACAAAGCCCGGCACATTTGCTAAAATATCATAGCCGTTAAAAATACGGACAGGTATCGAAGTGGTCATAACGGCCCTGACTCGAAATCAGGTAGTCGCGCAAGCGGCTCGTGGGTTCGAATCCCACCCTGTCCGCCAGCGAAAAACCGGTGAATCCAACGGATTCATCGGTTTTTATTTATTTACGGATATTCATTTATATTTAATATCTTCTCACGACAGCAAAAGCATATCTCTAATTTACTATCCGTAAAGACATCCTGCATATTTCTGTTTCCAGTCCAGATCCGCAGGCAGCACTTTCATTTACCAAAACCGCACCCCGTTTATCAGGCATTGCAGCTTGACAAGCGGGGTGCGATTCACATTTACGGGGGATTACAGAAAAGATTAGGTCAGACTGATTTTGTCTATTCGTTCGAGCTCGTCGCTCGTAAAAGATATTCCATTATTTCTTTGCTTGACTTGTGGGGCAGATTTGAAACACAAAACTGCATTACGGTTAACATTCTTCGACGATTAGACACTTACAGGGTTTTCTGTTTTGTCTAAAAAGCCAAGCGCAGCTGACGTAAAATCCATCGGCTGCGCCTATATGTTTTTATATTATCCGGTTATGTCATCACATGGCTTTTTAAATAATATTGCTCACATTTCAACGCTGTACACATATTTTCCGCTTGAAACTTCAAGGCTCTTTCCGTCGGGCAGCGTGATGACAGCGCTCGTGTTAAACGGAACATTAATCGAGAGGACAAAAACGCCGTTTTCAAAATTCCAATTGATTTTGATAGTTCCGCTCGAAAGCTTTTTGAAACATGACACGCTCGTGAGTCCGCCTTCGACGAGGGGTGCAACCTTAAATTTTTTGTAGCCCGGCTCAATCGCTTCGAGTCCCGCGACGCGCCTATATAACCAATCGCCGACTGCACCGTTCGCATAATGGTTGAAAGAAACCATTCCTCCGCCGACAGCGTTTACCAGACCGCTTCCCGGATCTTTTCCGAGATTGACGGTTCCATCGGGTCGAAGCGCGTCCCAACGCTCCCAAATTGACGTTCCCCCGGCTTTGACTTCATACAACCACGACGGGACGGTATCCTGAAGTAAAAGGTCATATGCTTCATTTATATATCCGTTGTCAGAAAGGGCGAAAAGGAGATATGGTGTTCCGAGGAAGCCGGTGGAAAGATGATTATCGGCTTCTTTCACGAGTCTTAAAAGGTTTTCAGCATATTTTTTTCTTTCCTCTCCGCTCACCATTCCAAAATACAGCGGGCAAACATAGGCTGTTTGAAACTCGTTTTTGAGCGTTCCTTTTTTGTCGGTAAAAACGTTCCGATATGCGTTTTCGATGCACTTTCGCTTTTCTTGAAACGCCTTAGCCTCCTCTTCAAAACCGAGAATTGTCGCAATTTTTGATGCGAGGGCGCAATCGTTGGCATAATATGCGGTTGAAATCCACTTCTTTTTTGCCATCCATTGCTTTTGATTTTCGTTCGGAGCGCACCAATCGCCGTAAGAAAATCCGTGCGACCAAATGTATCGCCTTTCCCCCGATGAAAACGCCGCCGCTTTCTTTTCGACTCCCGAAAGATATCTTTTCATCATCGGATAAAACTTTTCAAGAATGGTTTTGTCCCCGCTGTTTTGATAAAGCGCCCACGGGACAAGGAAAACACAGTCGGACCAGCCGGCCGTAATCTTTGTTCCGCCGAAATGTTTGACCCGAGGAACAACGACGGGGATTCCTCCGTCTTTTGTCTGCTGTGCTTTCACATCAATAAGCCACTTTCTAAGAAAGCGGTTCATATTGAAGTTGAAACACGCCGTCGAAGCAAAAACGGAGATGTCGCCCGTCCAACCGAGTCTTTCGTCGCGCTGAGGACAGTCGGTCGGGATCTCAAGGAAGTTTGAAAAACCGCTGTATCTGATATTCTTTTGAAGACGGTTAATGCTTTCGTTGGAGCAGAAAAAGTCTCCCGTTTCCTCGTCAATCGAGGAAATAACCTTCATTCTGACCTTGACGTTTTCAGGCTCAATTCCGCAAAGCTCGGCATAACGAAAACCCATAAAGGTAAATTTCGGGCAGTAGGTCTCTTCTTCTCCGCCGCAAACATATTCAAGCTTTGCTTTCGCCGAACGCAGCGGCTTTGTAAAAAGCTCGCCGTTCAAAAGAACCTCCGCATGTCGAGCGGTTATCCTCTGCCCTTTTCTCCCTTTAATTTCAAGTTCGAGAACTCCGGCGCAGTTTTGACCAAAATCATAGATATAGCCGTTTTGGCTTTTTTGAATCTCTTTCGGTTCGAGCGTTTCGATTATTTTTGCAAATTTTCCGTACGATGCGACGAGGCGCGGAGAAATACGGGGCTTCTCTTTTTCGGCATTTTCAAAGATCGCCTTGCTCAAGGTTTTCGTTGCGTCGAATATCTCTCCGTTATAAAACGACACGTCTCTGACAGGCCCGTCAGCGGTGACGAGCCAGCTTTCGTCGGTTTTAATTTCGTCTTTTCGCCCATCGTCATATTCGATTTGAACAAGCGCTTTGAGCGCGAGCCTGTCGGCGCCGAGCTTATTACTTCTATTCAGGCCGAAAATCCCGACCGCCCAACCGCCCGCAACGGTGAAAACCAATTCGTTTTTCTCTTCGAGAAACGGCGCAATGTCATAAACCTGATATTGAAGTCGGTCTTCAAAACTCGTGAAACCGGGAGCAAAGCGGTCGTCGGAAATCTCTTTTCCGCAAAGCGTGAAAGAATAAATTCCGAACGCGGTTGAATAAAGCCGCGCTTTTTTCACCTTACCCGAAAGCAAAAACTGACGTTTGAAGACGAGCGGAATGGGGCTTTTTCTGAAACCGACGTGATAGTTCGGCTTCGTTATCCACTCCGCAGGAAAATCACCGGAAAGAAAGCCCGTTTCAAACTCCGCCGTTTTTTCGGCTTTGTTTCCGTAATTGTCACAAACCGTCGCTTCCACCGTATAAACCGTGCACGGGAGAAGAGCTCTTCCGCCATAAACAATATTGTCGACAGTAGAGCTTTGCTCTTCTGTCTGCCAAAGGACAGCTTCGTCACTTTTGACCTTGAGGGAATATGAAGAAATAAAAGCGTTTTCAAGCTCGTTTTCGGTTTCAAGAGTGAAGCGCGGATTTTCACTGTCTGTCACGGCAAAACCGCACAGATCATCGATTCGGATATTTTTAAGTTTCATTTTCCGCCGTCTCCCGTCTTTCCGAAAGCACCGCCTGAATTTTTTCGGCTTCTTCATTGTTGATTCTGTAAAGCAACAAGAATACAATCGCACCAACAAAAACCACTATACCCGGAATCAAGCCGTCAGCAAGGCTGAGGCCTAACTTTGTGTATGAGCCGTCGCCGTTTGCTGTCCATGAAAGAACGTAAAGCGAAAAAGCTGCGCCTATTCCGTTGCTGATTTTTGTAATCATTGAGGTCGCTGCGGCAATCACGCCCTCAGCACGCAGGCCGAGCTTGTAGTCCACATAGTCGATATTATCCGCCTGAATCGAATAATACAAAAGCTGTGCAAAGCTTGTTCCGCAGCTGCAAATTACGCTTGAGATGCAGGCGGCGACAAGGCCGCTCGTTTTGTCGTTGACCGCAACAAGGCGAACGAGACAACCGATCGCCGTGACGATCATTCCGCAAACATAAATCCTGCGCTTTCCAATCTTCTTCGCGAGCGGAACGGCAAGCAATGAGACGGGGCCGCCGACAATTGCGACCGTATTCATAATCGTGAGCTTTCCGATCGAGCCGAGCGCGTGCGTTGCATAATATGGATTCGACGTTGCAACGAACGCAAGTCCCGTCTGAACAATGAGTCCGCCGATGAAGAAAGCGATAATCGGCTTCAATTTAATGATTCTTAAAACATCCTTTGCTTTATATCCGGCATCCTTGAGCGGTTCGACTCGCTGATGAATGCCCGTGATTCCGCCGAGCGAGCACGAAAGGATGATTCCCATAGCAAGCAGATTCATAATATTATAGCCCTTGACGGAAGAGTTGAACTTTGCGAAAACAATAGGAGCTATGAGGTTGAGTCCACCGCCGAGACCGTAAGCAAAATTTTTTAGCATTGCAAGGAAATTTCGCTCCTCCATATCGTTTGTCATTACAGGAAGCATACTGTTGAGTGAAATGTCCATAACGGGGAAGGTCACACCGAGAAGCATATATGAAATATAGGCAACCATAACCTTCATCGAGTCAGAAACATATGCCGGACCCATCCATACCACGGCATAGTTCAAGGTGCAGATGATCGTTCCGACAATAAGAATTCGTCTGAATTTTCCGAACTTTGAGTTTGGCGCTCTGTCAATGAAATAACCGATGAACGGGTCATTCACTCCGTCAAAAACTCTTGCTATCAAAAACATTGTTCCGACGACCTTTGCGTCCATACCGAGTGTGTCGGTATAGAAAATCGAAAGGTATGCGTTGACCATGGTCATTATAGGGATGTTTCCGAGGTTCACGAAGAAATATGACACGCGTTCCTTCCAAAGCGGCTTATTCCCGAGCTGAAGCGTGGCACCCAATCCGGAAAGCCTTGATTTCTTTTCTTGGTTTTCTTTCATTGTTATGACCGTTCCTTTCTGCTGCGTGTAAGGCACAAAAGGCTCGGAAAGCCTTGCGCCGTAACACAGCATTAAAAATCTGTGTTGAGACATGCTTGAGAATTTATATTCATTGCAGAGTACGTGGATGTGAGCGGGCACAGCGAAAGCTGAACCGCATTATTGTGTGTATCAGTTGCTCTTTCAAGCACAAATTACATTATTGCTCCTATATTCAACAACGCATCTTTTCAATAAAAAGAAAAAGGCGGCAAAAATCATGATTCATCGTTCCTCTTCATCGGAATTGTAACATATCGTTGTGATTATTTCCACCACTTTCTGAAGAAATATCCGAAATAAAAATCGCAATCAGCGCCTCGAAATGCTGTATAAGACATTTCGAGGCGCTGCTCATTCTTTTTATTCTACATATTGCCGGGCGAATGTCACCCCGCATTTGAATTTTATTTGCATATATTTATTTATCGCAGACGGTTATCCTATCGACCGTCTGCTTGATGATGAAGCCATTCTGCGCGTCCGGCACTGCATATTTATTATTTTCTGTATTTTTTGATTAACTGCTAAGAATCGCATTTTTCCTTTAAAATTTCGATTTTCCTCAAGTTCCAATCACTTTTCGTTGTGAACATTCCTGTATTCATTCGGCGTCATACCCGTAGACTTTTTAAACACGGTTTGGAAATACGCCTGACTCGAAAAGCAAAGATGGGTGCTGATCTCCGACAGACTTCGGTTAGAGTATCTGAGAAGCCTTTTGGCGTCTCTTATTTTACTTTTTATAATGAAATCTGTAATGCTTTCTCCGGTTTCCTGCCTGAATTTTTTTGTTACATATGTCCTGCTCTTTCCGATGAATCCCGCAACATCATCTATTCCTATCTGACAGTTTGTGTGATTTTGAATATACTGCATACAAGCATATATCTCTTTCGACGCATTCCGCGGGGCCTTCACTTGTGCAACCCTGTCCGTGAAATCAAGAAGCATGTTGTACTGCAGCACTTTAACCTCCTCTGTTGAGGAGGTCTTTTCACACTCCTGGATATACAGATCGATAAGGCGATAAGTCTCTTCAACTCCGAGTCCGCCGCCGATAGCGCCGACCTTGCCGACCATGGTTGCTACGCCTATCAAAAGATTTTTTGCCTGACGCAGCGGCGCCTCCGCAAGTTTTCCCTCCCGCAGGTGCGTTGTTTTCGCGGTGGAGGTCAAAAACGCATTCAGTTTGTCTGTCTCGCCGTCCCTCACAAATGAGAGGAGCATATTTTCAAACTGATATGTTCCGTGCAGAACCTGCTCGTCCTGCGATTTGTACAAGTCCTCGGTATATGTAACCGCAAGCTTGTTTCCTACATCCGACGATTCTTCGAGAAACTGCTCCGCAATGTCAAACATCTCACCGTTGATAATAAAATTCAGAAGCGCGGTAAGGTTCACAAACTGATTATATGAGCAATTCGGAATGGAATACAGAAATTCCGCCAACGCATCCATATCTTTTTTATCCGTTAAATTTCTTCGCGCAACAGTCATAACCGTATCTTCCGTGATAGGCGTCGGAAAAACCGGACCGAGAAGTACTCTCATCGGGCTGTTTTTTATTCTTATCTGCCCATATGTCCCCTGTTCAGGCAAAGTCAGGATATACATAGTCTGCTCGGCGGAAAACGACTGAGCCTCAAACAAAGAAAACAAATCGAGACTGCTGCCCGCCGACGAAAAAATATGTACTATAGCCCTTTCTTCATACACCGCCAGCGGTATATAATGTGAAGCGTAAAATAAACTGCATATATTATTTATTCTGTCATCCACAAAGAACACCCCCGCGAACCTTATTTTATAATATTATACCCGATAGTGAAATACCGTTCAACTGTTTTTGATTAAAATCAATGTATAATGATTATTTTTTGCAGACTTTGTTGACTGATTTTGGGCATTGTGTGTTTGCCGCGTCTAAAATCACAGCAAAAGAGCAAAATCAAAAACAGGAGGATCATATATGAAAAAATTTATCTGCGCGCTTCTTTCACTGGCGATGCTTGCTTTATTTGCAGGCTGCCGCGACCAGAAGAACATCGAAACCGATACCACCGACGCATCCTGGGGAAGCGTTGAAGCTCAAGTTGAGGACACGTCTGCGGCATCGCCGGACTCAACTGTACCGCAAACAGATTCCGAATCCGCATCCATTGAAGAGACAAAAGCAGATGCCTCTTCAAGCGGAACAACAGCCGTCCCGGCAAAACAGCCGTCTGTTTCTGTCGGCAAGTTTGCCTTCATAAAGGATAAAAAGGGCGACATTCTGCGATCCGATTCCGAAAGCAAGATATGGGCGGGAGTCGTCGGCGATGCATACATACTGCTCAGAAACACCTCTGACGCAAACGAGTGGGGTGAAAAAGGCAGAATCTACGAGCTTCACTGCGCCCAGTTTGCGGGAAAATATTCCATGTGGAGCGACGGTTTCTGGGAACTCAATGATGATGGAACAGAGCTGACCCTCACACCTAAAAACCAGAGTGAAAACGGCAGCATAGGCGTTGCCGCCGGAAAAAGCAAGACATTCAAGGGTCAAAACGGCGTTTTCTCCGTTCCGGTAACATTTGAGCAGGGCGGAAAAACAACTATCAAAATAGATTTCAACAAAGTATCGAAATAACATTTCGACGGCACATTATTGATAAAAAAGGTGAACTTATGAAAGAAATATCCCTGCTTGAGAAAAGCATAATAAATTCAAAATTTTTTGATTCAAAAATAAGAACCTGCTCGGTGTCATGGAAAGAAAAATACCTTGGGCACCTCATCGGTCCCCTCGGACTCATCCTCGTTGTCAACACTGTTGCTGCGCTCGTTGAAAAATTTTTCACTCAGCAGGTCGGCGCAATGTACGGCGAAGGCAACGCCGCGATGATATCCGCAATGGGCAAAAAATATGAGATGGTAATGACTGTTGCAAAGATTCTTGCCGTCGCTACAGGTCTCTTGGTGTCGTGGCTCATTTCGCACACAAAGTCAAAGCAGGGTAGACTCCGTCCGTGGTATCTGATCTTCGGATTCTGTTCCGTTGCAATAGCGGCGACCATCTTCCTGTTTTCGGGAAATACTCTGGGTGATAACTACTGGTACTATTTCTTCACCCTGCTCATATGCTATCATACAATCGGAACCTCCTACTTTTACCTGTTCCGCGACAACATAGTATCTCTTTCAACTCACAACGCCAAAGAGAAAGCTCAGCTGACTTTTATACGCAAAATGTCGTGGACTCTCATTTCCGGCATACTCATCGGAATGCTTGTCTCTTCGGTCATTATCCCGTTATGGCTCCAGTATGATATCAAAGGATATGCTATACTTATGATAATCCTTTCGATAGTCGCCGTTCCGCTTGTGCTCATGGAGTACTATTTCACCAGAGAGCGCATTATCGAAGATATCGCACTCGAACAGGGCATTGACAGAGAAAACAATATTCCTCTTAAAGAACAGATGAAAGCACTGTTCACCAACAAATACTGGGTCATTCTGACTTTTCTTGGGCTTCTGGGAGGAATTGTTGACAACTATAAGGGCGGAAACGTTCAATATTTCTATATTCAATATATGCTCGGCGGCATCAACAACGATTTCATGCAGATGATCTATCAGATCGTAACAGGAGTTCCACTCGGTATCGGTGCATTCCTGATATACCCGATATCCAAAAAAGTCGGAATAAAGAATCTGACCGTCGGCGGATATTCGCTCGTGCTTATCGGCAGCATCATCGGCTGGATATTCCCGGATAAAATGATTCCTGCTCTGATAGCGGGACTTTTAAGAAACCTCGGCTGGCTTCCCAACGCATATATATTTGCAACGCTTACCTGCTTTGCATTTGACAGCATCGAATACAAGTCGCATATCCGCCTTGAGGGACTTCTCGGCACAGGTATTGTCACTGCTGTTATGACTCTTATATATGCACCGTTTGCCGGCGGATACGAATCGGCTATTCTCCGCCTCGGCTTCGTTGATATTGCCGGAGTTATGCCAAACGAAAAAGTCAGAGCATTCATGACCCTCTCATTCTATCTGTTCGATATTATTCTTTCTACAGCGTTCATAATTCTGCTTCCATTCGTGGATGTAGAAAAGAAGATGCCCGAAATTTCCGCCGAACTGCTCCGCAGAAAGAGAGAAGCTGTCCTTGCCAAAGGTGAAGAGTGGATCGAACCGGAAGAGCTGGACAGACTGGAGGCAGAACGCGACGAGCGCGAATACGAAGAAAACAGAATAAAGGACCTCAAAGCCCTCTGTGAAAAGAAGGGACTTGACTTTGAGGCAGAAAACGCCAAATATCTCGCCGCAAAGGCAAAGAAAGAACAGAAAAAGGCGGCGAAGCTCGCCAAAAAACATGGTGAATCCAAATGATATTCGATTTTAACGACGGCTGGACGCTGACAAAAGAAAACGGTGAAAGCTTCTCCGTTTGTCTTCCGCACGATGCGATGCTCGGCGAAAAGAGATATGCTTCGTGCAGAAACTCGGTTCAGAGCGGATACTTTCCGGGCGGAAAGTACAGATACACAAAAACATTTCAAATCAACGAAAGTGACATTGGCAAAAATATACGGCTGCACTTCGGCGGTGTATACCGCAATGCAGTTGTGAGCGTAAACGGCGAAGCCGTTAAAGAAAACAAATACGGTTATTCGCCGTTTACCGCCGACCTCACCGAGCAAATCACAGTCGGTGAAAACACCGTTGAGGTCCTTGCCGACAACAGCCTTGTTCCGAACTGCCGCTGGTATTCGGGCAGCGGAATATACCGCCCCGTATATCTTGAAATTTCAAGAAAAGATGCCCCGACTTTTCTGAAGATAAAAACAGTCGGCATCTCACCCGCCGTTATCGAAGTTGATACCGACGACGGTGCGGAAATACAGATTTTCGATGCCGATGGCAGCCTTGCCGCCAGAGGTCAAAAAGGTCGGTTTGAGATTAGCGGGGCGCACTTGTGGTCCGCAGAAGCGCCTTACCTCTACACCTGCAAGGTCTCAAGAGGCGGCGAAGAATTGACAGAAAAATTCGGCATACGCACTCTCGAATGGAGCGGAAAAACCGGGCTTCTTGTCAACGGAAAAGAGACCCTGCTTCGCGGCGGATGCATCCACCATGACAACGGTGTTCTCGGTGCCTGTTCTTTTGCCGACGCCGAGGAACGCCGCGTAAGAATACTGAAAAACCAGGGTTTCAATGCTCTGCGCATGGCGCATAACCCCGCTTCCCGCTCACTTCTCGATGCCTGCGACAGAATAGGCATGTATGTCATGGACGAGGCATTTGACGGATGGTATATACCGAAAGAATATCATGACTATTCGCGTGATTTTCTCTCCGATTACAAATCCGTTCTCGCTGCAATGGTTGAAAATGATTACAACCATCCGAGCGTTATAATATATTCTCTCGGCAATGAGGTCACGGAAACGGCTTCTAAGCGTGGAGTCGAACTGTGCGCCGAAATGCGCGATACAGTTCACTTGCTCGACGGCACCCGTCCGGTCACTTGCGGAATAAATGTCCTGCTTGATGTCTATGCGCGTCTGGGCATCGGAGTTTACAGCGACAAAAAGGAATACAAAAGAGAACCTTTGCCGGAAGGCAAAGGCTACAAAGAAAAGAAATCCGGTTCGGCATTTTTTAATTATTGGGCGGAAAAGCTCGGCAAGTTATTTTTTGTGCTGAGCGATACCCGACTGGCAGAAAAAGCAGTGCGTGACATATCCCCCGCCCTTGACATTGTCGGACTAAATTACGCATCCTCGCGCTATGACAAGGATGCCGAAAAGTATCCCGACCGGCTGATGATAGGCACAGAGACTATGTCCGCCGATTTGCCGTATAACTGGAACCGCGTTCTCAGGCACAAGCAGCTGATAGGCGACTTCGTATGGTCGGCATGGGACTACATAGGCGAGACCTGCATGGGATGGACATATCAGTCCTACAAGGGGCTTCCGCTCCTCTCCGGGCAGGGAATGATTGACATTACCGGTCTGCCTTTGGCGCAAATGGCATTTCTCCGAACCGTATGGGGAACGGAAACCGAGCCGTTTCTCGCAGTCAGGCCGCTCAACCATAGCGGAGAAACGCCGAGCAAGGGCGCATGGCAGTTCACAAATGCGCTCGACAGCTGGACATGGCACGGCTTTGAAGGAAAGCCGACCGTCGCAGAGGTTTATACAACAGCCGACAGCGTCAGACTGGAGCTCAACGATAAGGTTATCGGAACAAAAAAAGTCCGCAAAAACAAAGCTATGTTCTCCGTGAAATATGCCCCAGGTACGCTCGCTGCGATAGCCTTGGACAGAAGCGAGAACGAGACGGGGCGCACCCGACTCATCAGTGGCGAAAAAGATCCGATTCTGACAGTCAAGCCCGACCACTCGGTTCTGCCGCCCGATGGGCAGGCTCTGTGCTTTGCGGAAATTGAGTTCACCGACAAAAACGGAGTGCTTCTTCCGTATATGGAACAGCGCGTTGACATAAAAATTGACGGCAATGCAGTCACTCTGCAGGGATTTGGCAGCGCACTGACAAAAACCGACGAAGTCTTTATCCACCCTTATCATAATACATACCGCGGAAGAGCGCTCGCTGTGTTCCGCGCAGGGAAAGCCGACGGCAAATCAACCGTCACGGTATCTTCCGAAAATACAGAGCCTGTCTCGTTCTCCATAGAAGTGACGGGCGGAAAAGAGGAATAACAACATGGCGCAATTATACTGCAATCCGCTCGAAATAGCATATAAATATCAGCATCCGCTGTTCGGGAAATATGCCTACAAGGAAGCGGCCGATCCGACTGTAATTCTCTTCAACAACAAATATTTTCTTTTTACCTCAAAGTGCGGAGGCTTCTATTATTCGGACGACCTGTTCCACTGGGACTTTCACGAGGACAGAAAGCTTGAAATACACGGCTATGCTCCCGATGTGAGTGAGCACGACGGATGGCTGTATTTTTGCGCCTCTTCTTATTCAAAAAAAAGCAGGATACTGCGCACACGCGACCCCTTTAAGGGCTTCGAGCTTGTCTCGGCGCCGTTTGCATTCTGGGATCCTCACCTCCATTTTGAAGACAACAAAGCGTATCTCTATTGGGGCTGTTCTTCAAAAGAGCCTATCTACGCGATTGAGATGGATATAAAGACGATGACTCCCATCGGCAAAAAGGTACCGATAGTGTCCGGCGACAAAGAGAACCACGGCATAGACAACAAGGATATCTATGCCGACAAAAAAATCAGTCTGTGGCAAAAATATATCAATCTGTTTGTCGGAGACGGCGCGTTTATCGAGGGCGCATTTCTCAACAAAATAAACGGCAGATACTATTTTCAGTATGCAACTCCCGGCACTGAGTTTCCGACCTACGGCGATGCGGTTCTGATTTCAGATAACCAGCTTGGCAAATTTGAATGGCAGAAGCACAATCCGTATTCCATTGTTCCGTCCGGATTCACCTGCGGAGCCGGTCACGGCAGCACATTCAGCGACAAATCCGGAAATCTTTGGCACGCCTCCACGGTCTGCGTGGGTGTCAACCATAATTTTGAACGCCGTCTCGGTCTTTGGCCTGCGGGAGTTGACAAAGACGGATTACTGTTCTGCAACCAGTATTTTGCGGACTATCCAAAGAACATCCCTGACGGAAAATTTGACCCGCTGACCGTTGAGCCGGAATGGATGCTTTTGTCTTATCATAAGACGGCGTGCGCCTCCTCAAGCCGCAGCGGATTCGACCCGCAGAACGCCTTTGACGAAAGCATAAAAAGCGCTTGGTCGGCAACCAGCGGAAACAGCGGAGAATGGCTGAGCGTCGATCTCGGGAAAGAATATAATGTTGAAGCGGTACAGGTAAATTTTGCCGACTGCTTCACAAAAAAGAAGCGCGCCCCGATGAAAGAATACGGCGGAACGTTCACCCAGGAGAGATATATCGAAGAAGAACTTGTCCGCTATGAATACAGAATAGAATACAGTTCAAACGGCACCGATTGGGCTCCTTACGAAGAAACGCAGAACACGGTTTTTCCGCACAAGCTCATCCCTCGCCGCGCAAGGACTCGTTATATCCGCATAGTCTTTGCAGGTGCTCCATACGGGCAGAATTTTTCGATATCCGGGCTCAGAGTATTCGGTCTCGACAATAATAAAAAGCCCTCGGCTGTTTCCGGCGAAAATGCCGAGAGAACAAGCGCCACCGAAGCAAGGCTCTCATGGAACAGTCAAAACGATGCTATGGGATATTGCATCCGTCTCGGAATCGCCCCCGATAAGCTTTATAACAGCATTCTTTTATATGGTCAAAATGACTATACGGTAACATTTTTAAATAAAGAAACAGAAAAGTATTATTTTGCAGTTGATTCATTCAACGAAAGCGGAATAACCAAAGGTTCGATAAACGAGTTTTGAGGAAACACTATGTTTGAAATTGATGAAATAAAAATAGAACACTCAAAAAAGGATGTAGTCACCGACAACACTCAACCGGTACTGTCTTTTTCTCTCCGCTCCGACGAGGACGGGTGTGAATTATGAAGCGGGGATTGCCTGCGTGCTGTACGGAAAACAGGGCGCGTGCAAAACAACAAAGACCAACAAGCGCTCTTATCCGTACATAACCCAAAAAGGAGAATACCGTGAATGTGATCTATGCCAATATATTACAAATATAAAAGACAAAACTGTTACCGGTTATAAATATCTTGATTTGTCCGATGCCGCCGGCATCATTGCTTCTGTCAGCGGCAGAGTACGCGGTAAACTTCGCCTGTTCACACAGATCGACGGCGATTGTATCGGAGAAATAGATATTCGTCCAAATACACGGCGGGCAAAGACAGGTATTCGTTTCTCTCTTGCCGAGTCGGCCTTGTATTTTCGTTTCGAAGGCTTCGGCAAATTGAATCTGCTGAACTTCACCATTACAACAAGCAAGGAGGATAACTCGTGAGCAAAAATGCTTTTCCCGACGGCTTTCTCTGGGGAGCCGCGACAGCCGCACCGCAGATCGAGGGCGGATATGATTCGGACGGCCGAACTCCCAGCATATGGGATGAAGCTCCGAAAGAAAAAATAAAAAACGGCGACAACTGCCATGTCGCCTGCGATCATTATCACAGGTACAAGGAAGATATCGCTCTGATGAAGGAGCTGGGGCTGAAATCATACAGGTTCTCCGTATCCTGGCCGAGAGTTATCTCCCAAGACGGCAAGGTCAACCCCAAGGGACTTGAATTTTACAGCAATCTCGTTGATGAGCTCATTAAAAACGGAATCGAGCCGCTCGTTACGCTCTACCACTGGGATCTGCCGCTCTGGCAATATAAAAAGGGCGGCTGGCTGAAAAAAGATATTATAGACGACTTTGCTTTCTATGTAAAAGCAGTCGTCGAGGCTCTGTCCGACAGAGTAACATACTGGATAACCTTCAACGAGCCGTCCTGTTTTCTCATGAACGGCTATATGCAGGGAGTTCATGCGCCGTTCAAGCACCGCTATCTTGCCCTGCCGAAGTTCACGAAGATATTTATGCTCACAAATCGTCGGGCGGTCGAAACCATCAGAAAGTACGCGAAAAAGAAGCCGCTTATAGGTCTCTCTTTCGCGTCGGGCGCATTTATCCCGAATGATGAATCAGACCCGAAGAGCGTAGAGGAAGCGTACAACAAATCGTTCAATGTGACTATGGGCACGATGAACAACCGCTGGTGGATGGATCCCATTCTTCTGGGAAAGCCCGTCACCGCCTACTGTGTTTACGCGACGCATAAAAAGGATATGCCACGCTTTAAAACAGATTTTGATTTTCTTGCCGTCAACCACTATGAGGCATTCAATTATTCCGCCTGGGGCGGCGACAAAAGTATTGACAAATCAAAGCTCAACACCACCTCGCTCGGCTGGGTAATAGACGGACGCTCGATTTACTGGACCTTGAAGTTCCTTTATCGCAGATACCGCCTGCCGATAATCATAACCGAAAACGGCATGGCAAACAACGACAGCATAACGGACGGAGAAGTCAGGGACGATGTGCGAATCGGCTTTATGAATGACTACCTTTCAAATGTCAGAAGAGCCATTGATGACGGAGTCAAGGTTTTCGGATATCAGCATTGGTCGCTTATGGACAACTTTGAGTGGGCAGAGGGCTACGAACCGAGGTTCGGGCTCATATATGTCGATTATAAAACGCTCAAGCGCACGCCTAAAAATTCCGCGTACCATTATAAAAAGATTATCGAAACAAACGGAGAGATAATACCATGAATCCGCTTTTTCCATTAAATGAATATATTTCCGACGGCGAAGCTCATGTTTTCGGTGACAGGGTATATCTATACGGCAGTCACGATGCCGAAAACTCGGACCGATTCTGTGTGCAGGATTACTCCGTCTGGTCGGCTCCCGTCTCAGACCTTTCGTCTTGGAGCTGCAAAGAAAAAGTCTACCTGAAATCTCAGGATCCGAGAAGCCGCGACGGTCGCCTTGCAGATTACTATGCACCCGATTGCGTAAGAGGAAATGACGGGAAATATTATCTCTACTATTTCGCTGCGGGGCCGAACACATCTGCATTCGGTCCGATGTCTGTCGCCGTTTCGGAAAATCCCGACGGTCCGTTTGAATATCTCAGCGATATCAAATATAAAAACGACACTCCGGTTTTGAAGTTTCTTACAAACGACCCCGCAGTCATAAACGACAACGGCAGAATATGGCTCTATTACGGATGGGGGCTCGGCAGAGATTTCAGAAGTAAAGTGTTTTCTCCGCTCTACCGTTTTGTGCTCAGCAAACTGACCAACCGCTCGTATCGCGATGTGACGGAAACAAAACCAAGTATACTTTCCTGCGCAGTTGTCGAGCTTGAAAATGATATGTGCACGGTAAAGAGCGAACCGAAGGCGGTTCTCGACAGCAAGACTACTGCGGATAAATCGAGCGAGCTTTACCGCCACCCGTTTTATGAAGCTCCATGCATACGAAAAATAAACGATTTGTATTATCTGATATACTCATCCGGCGAGAACAACGAGCTTGCCTACGCGACAAGCAATTTTCCGGACAGAGGTTTTCAATATCGCGGCATTATTATTTCAAACAGCGACCTCGGCTATCGCGGCAACAAGCAGCGAAAAGCTCCCGCAGGAACGATACACGGCTCGATAGAACAGATAAACGGAAAATATTATGTTTTCTATCACCGCTGCACGAACAATACGGATTTCTCCCGCCAGGCCTGCGCGGAGCCCGTAACAATAAACGCAGACGGAACAATAAATCAGGTTGAGATAACCACACAGGGTGTCGATGCTCCCCTGCCGGCAGCGGGCGAATATCCCGCCGCTCTGTGCTGCAATCTGTATAACCGCCGCACTAAAAATGTTCAGGGAAACGGCAAAGGAGACAGACAGCCCAACATCGCGTCGCGAAACGGCGAAAGCTTTGTAACGGCAATTACCAATGGCACCGTCATCGGTTTCAAATATTTTAATTTCAAAAAGCCCGTCTGCATTTCTGTTACTGTCAGAAATGCAAACGGCAGGATGGATATAAAAATCGGAGACAGAACTGTTGAAATTATTCCTCTTTCTCAATCGACGGAATGGAAAACATTTTCCGTCAAAATAGATCCCGAAGAAAAAACTGATGCCCTGTATTTAGTATATCGAGGCAAAGGAAAAGCAGATTTTTTGAAAATGGAGTTGAAATAAAATGCCACTGTTCTTCACTGTACTGGCAAAAAAATATAATCCTTATGACATTGACAACGGGATGTTTGCAATGAACTGTGCGGCACCCCGCAGCCTGCCCATAGTCTGCACAAAAATGATAGCCGACGACGGCTACGGAACAGCAACGGTAAACGGCAAACCCGTTTCAAAGGGCAAGTGCGTCAAATTTGATTTCTCACCCCTGCCCATATATCTCCTGCCCGTCGGCGAAGCGGCTCAGGACTTTGACAAGACCTACACCGTAAAGCTCAGCGGCTATAGAGATATTGACGGCAGACGTTTTCCCGACTGCACCTTCAGATTCAGAACCCCGCCCAAGCCGATTGATGACGGTCTGCACAAAGAAAATGAGCAAGCGGCAAAAGAGGTTTCCGATGAGGGCATCGTCCTGCTCGAAAGCAACGGTATTCTCCCGCTTGGCAGCGGCAGCTCAATAAAACTGCTGGGGGCTTACAATGATTTTCGTATAACGGCAATCGGTGCAAGCCTCATAAAGCCGCGCTGGACGCTGACCGTTCCCGAAGCCGTCGAACATTCAGGGGCACTCAGCATACGCGATAACGCCGAGACGGCGCTGTTCTTTATTTCCCGCGGCTCGGGCGAAAACAAAGACAACCGACCGATAAAGGGTGAATATTATCTGACAGACGAAGAAAAGGCGGCACTCAGCGAAGCCGCCGCAAAGTATAAAAATCTTATAATCATTCTGAACACCGGATATCCTATCGAGATGGGGTTCATCCGCGGTCTCGGTGCGTCGGCCGTTATATGGACAGGCTTCAGCGGCCAGCGCGGCAGCGAAAGCCTTATTGATATTCTCTGCGGAAAAGTTAACCCCTCCGGCAGACTTGCCGACACATGGCCGATAGACTATTACGACTCACCGTCCGCAAAAAACTTCATCAATCTCGATGACAACTCTCCGCTCTACTCCGACGACGGAAAGCGCTTCGGCGCAAGCGTATATTACGAGGAACAGGAATTTGTCGGATACCGCTACTTTGACTCGTTCAAAAAAGACGCCGCCTATTACTTCGGCCGCGGACTGTCTTATTCCGACTTTTCCGTCCGCTCCTCCGCATCATTTGAAGGCGGCATACTCCGCGTCAGCGCAGAAGTCACGAACAACTCAGATGTTCCCGGAAAGGACTCTGTTCTCGTCTATGTCAAAGCGCCGCGCGGGAATGAACCGAGACCCGCAAAGCTGTTTTGCGGCTTTGAAAAGACAGCACTTTTGAAAAAAGGCGAAAGCCAAACACTGACGATCGATATACCGCAGAAGGATTTTTCGCACTATGACAAAAACATTCACGCGTTCATTCTCTCCAAAGGTCAATACGATGTTATGGTCGGCGGCGAAGCGGACAAGATCAAAACAATTTGTTCTTTCGTCCTTGAAGACGATGTAGTCTGTGAAAAAACCGTATCTGTCTGCCGTGAGCACGAAGAGATAACAGGTATTGACGAAAACGGCAATATCCGCACGGGCAGAACAAAAATCACCGAGGCTAAAAATGCCATAGCAGTTCACGCCGAATATACAAGACCTTCTTATAATGAGCTGCCCCAATACAGAGGCTGTACCATAACACTTTCCGATGTCAAGGAAGATTTGACTAAACTTGACGACTTCGTATCACAGTTTTCGCTCAGAGAGCTGGCAGATTTTACCGTCTGCAACGGCTCCTGTTGGGGTCCCGGCAAAAGCGGAGCCGCCGGAAAACTCGCTTCAAGCAAGCGTCTGGGCGTGCCGACGCTGTACATGAGCGACGGCAACTGCTGCGTCAATCTCAACCGTCCTACGACCGGATTTCCGTCAAGCAATCTGCTCGCCGGAACATTCAACAAAAGCCTCGCATATAAAGTGGGCAAAGTGCTTGCGGACGAGTCAAAAGAGAACGGCATTTCAATAAATCTCGGTCCCGGCGGAAACCTTCACCGCAACATTCTCTGCGGACGCCATCCGGAATATTACTCGGAGGATCCGATACTGACGGGAACTTTAATGGCATATCAGGCGAGAGGGCTAGAGGAAAACGGAGTTATAGCGACATACAAGCATCTTATCGCCAACAACATGGAGTTCGAACGCAAATCGGCGCACGGGATAATTGACGAGAACACCCTGCGCGACCTTTATCTGCGAGTATTTGACAAAGCTTTCTCTCTGTATAAGCCATGCTGTGTCATGACATCATACAACCCGGTAAACGGTATCTATCCATGCGAAAACTTCGCACTGCTAAATGACCTTTTACGCGGCGAGTGGGGCTTTGACGGCTTTGTTATGACAGACTGGGGATCCTATGACACCGCTGACAGCATAAGAAGCGTCTGTGCCGGCACGAATCTGCTCACCCCCGGCAGCAAAAAACACTTCCGTATGATATTAAAAGCTGTCAAACGCAACGAGATATCAAAAGCCGCACTTCAGCACAGCGTCAAGCAGATAGCGAAAGTTCTTGTGAGGTGCATATGAAAATCACAGTAAATAAAAACGCAAAAACCATTCCTACTAATTTTTCCTGGCAGTTCGGAGTCGGCAACGATCATGCCTTCCAGCTGCACAGAAAGGATGTTTGCGACCATGTAAAACTCGTTCACGATGAGCTCGGCATGAAATATATTCGCTTTCACGGCATATTTGATGATGATATGCTCTGCTTTCAGCGGCTCTCGGATTACAAGCCTTTTGCCGCTGTGCCGTTTTCAGACAAGATAGATGAGATAAATTTCAAACAAATTGCCGATGTTTTTGACAATGTTCTCGCCTGCGGAATGAAACCGTTTGTTGAGCTCTCGTTTATGCCCGGCGCACTCGCAAGCGGAAAGAAAACCGGAATACGCTATCTCAACAACATAACCCGCCCGAAATCAATGGAGAAATTCATTAAATTCCTGTCGGAATATTACGGAAGCGAAGAGATTGAAAGCTGGTATTTTGAAGTATCTACGAAGAACAGTTCATGCTCGGCACGCCGTTTCACGGCGGATTCGGACTTGTCAGCAACTGCGGCATACCTAAACCGAACTTCTGGGCATTTAAAATTCTTTCTCGATTACACAAAAGCAGGCTCGTCCTGCCCGAAAGCCGCAATTCCGACATAGAATACGCCGCTTTTACCGACGGAAAAAAGGTTCAGGTGCTGATATATGCGCAGGATAATGATTACAGCAAATCCGAGAAAACGGAAATTGAAGTTGAAATAAACATTTCCGCAAAATCGGTAACGGCGCAAATTATAGACAACAATCACTGCAACCCAAAAGCCGAGTGGGAAACTCTCGGCAGTCCGGATATCCTGACAAAGAGTCAGGTGGCGGAAATAAAAGCAAAAACTGCCCTTAAAGCAGAAGAGATTCCGTTTTCGGCAAGCGGCGGCTCAACAATTGTAAAACTGACCATTGAGACAAACGATGTGATTTTGTTGAGTTTGGAATAATATAAGCGACATCCAAGCTCGCGGACATTCAGCGCTTAATAAACCGAGCAAGCTTTTATCAATGCTAAAAAAATCAAGGCAGAGATTATACATCTGCCTTGACTTTTTATTTTATCGGGCTCACATATCACTCTTTGATTTTGGGATACAGCTCCGACCATTTTGAGTATTTTTCACCGTAGTATTTCGTGAGCTTGCCGTCGGGCAGAACGCGAGTGTAGCCTGACTTGACGGCGCTTCTTAACCGCTCATATCCGTCATCCGGAAGGCAAGCTCGCGCACCTAAGAGCGCGGCACCCAAAACAGCTCCGTGTTCAACCTCGGGAAGCAAAAGCTCAATGTTCAGAACGGACGCTATAATTTTTACCCACTCTTTATTTCGCGTGCCGCCTCCGCAGATTTTTGAAGTCTCGATATATATTCCGAGATCCCGGATAATATCGAGATTTTGTTTTATCGCAAAAGCGACCCCCTCTAACACCGCAAGCGTCATTTCGTCTTTTGTCGTATTGAGAGACAAGCCGAAAAAGGCTCCGCGAATGCTTGAATCGTTGATCGGCGAGCGCTCACCCATGAGATACGGCAAAAACATAACCTGACTTTTGCCGATATATTCCGCGAAGTCTCCATCATATGACGATTTTGTTATACCTTCGACCCACCATTTTTGGCAGCTTGCCGCCGACAAAATGCAGGCAAGATAATGATATTCGCCCGTCGCGGAGCAAAATGTGTGTATCGCTCCGTTCGGCACATAATCAAACTCGTCGCTTGCGACAAAAATCGTGCCCGAGGTTCCGAGCGAAATGTTGCAGTCCCCGCTTTCAATTGTATCCGTTCCTACGGCGGACGCCGCATTGTCGCCCGCGCCAATAACGATTTTAACATTTTCATTCAATCCGAGTTTATCGGCAGCGGACTTTTTGAGCGTTCCTACCGCCTGGTAGCTCTCATATACTTTTGGCAGATTCTTTTCACCTATGCCGAGCACCGACAGCATAGTCCCGGACCAACGGCGATTTTTCGTGTCGAAATACAATGTGCCCGCAGCGTCTGAGCAGTCGGTCGCAAATACGCCGCTGAGCCTGTACGCCACATAGTCCTTCGGCAGCATTATCTTTTTTATTTTCTTGAAATTCTCCGGTTCATTGTTTTTCAGCCAAAGTATTTTCGGCGCGGTAAAGCCGGAAAATGCGATATTGCCGGTATTTTGCTGAAGCGTCTTTTTGCCGATAATATTATTAAGATATTCGGTCTCAAGCGAGCTTCGGCTGTCGTTCCACAAAATGGCGGGACGGATCACATTGTCGTTTTCGTCGAGCACGACAAGGCCGTGCATCTGCCCCGAAAAGCTGATGGAGACAACACTGTTTCTGTCAATGTCAGATACAAGCTCTTTTATTACTGAGATGCTGCCGTCATACCAGTCCTGCGGATTTTGCTCGCTCCAACCGTCTTTGGGATAATATACGGGATACTCTCTTTCCGCCGTTTTGACTATCGCGTTTTCGCTCAGCAGCATTCCCTTTACCGACGAGGTTCCTATATCAAGCCCTATGAAGCAGTCCATTCGCCGCACCTCATTTAAACAGAATTCGGTTTATTTCGCTCTGAATCTTTTCCTGTCTGCCGGATTCCGGAATTTCACAGATCTTCTTTTCGCAGGCTATCTCGGACAACTGCGAAAGGGTCGTATCGCCGTTTCTGATTTTCTGACCCAATTCGGAGCTGAACGAAGAATATTTTTTCTCAATAAACTCATCGATTGTACCGTTTTCTATAATTTCGGCTGCCTTGATAAGACCGAGAGCAAATGTGTCCATGCCGAGAATATAGCCGTAGAACATATCCTCCGCGGTGTTGCTCGTCCTGCGGTTTTTGGCGTCAAAGTTAAATCCGCCCGTAAGTCCGCCGTTTTTGAGAACTTCATACATACACATCGTCGCGCTGTAAACATCAAACGGGAATTCATCGGTGTCCCAGCCCAAAAGGAGATCTCCCTGATTCGCGTCTATGGAGCCGAGCATACCGTTTATGGCGGAAATTCTTAATTCATGCTGGAAGGTGTGACCGGCAAGCGTCGCGTGATTGGCCTCGATATTCAGCTTGAAATCCTTGTCGAGTCCGTACTGTCTCAAAAAGCCTATTGCCGTTGCGGCATCGAAATCATATTGATGCGTCATGGGCTCCTTCGGCTTGGGCTCGATATAGAAATCTCCCTCAAATCCGATGCTTCTGCCATATTCCACAGCCATGCGCATAAGAGAAGCTATGTTTTCCTGCTCAAACTTAACATCGGTGTTCAGCAGAGTTTCGTAGCCCTCTCTTCCGCCCCAGAACACATAGCCTCTGCCGCCGAGCTTAACGGTAATATCAAGCGCCTTTTTTATTTGCGCAGCGGCAAAGCAATAAACATTGACATCGTTGGTGCTGCCGGCGCCGTTCATAAACCTCGGATTGCCGAACATATTTGCCGTTCCCCAAAGGCACCTGATATCCGTGCCGTTCATTTTTTCAAGAATATAGTCCGAAATTTCATCAAGACGCGCGTTTGTAACATTTATGTCCTTGTCCTCGGGAACCAAATCGACATCGTGGAAGCAGAAGTATTTAATACCGAGCTTCTCCATAAATTCGAAGCCGGCATCTACCTTTGCCCTTGCGTGTTTCATCGTACCGGGTATCGCTCCGAAAGACTTGTCGGCCGTACCGACGCCGAACATATCCGCGCCTGCCGCGCCCAGATTGTGCCACCATGCCATAGCAAACGGCAAATGCTCGCTCATCTTTTTGCCAAAAATCACTCTGTCGGGATCATAGAACTTGAAAGCAAACGGATTTGAACTTTGCTCGCCCTCGTAATTTACCTTCTTTACAAAATCAAAATATTCCATAATATCAGTCTGCCTTTCTTATATAATAAATTTGTTCAATCAAACGCTGACCGTAAGCTTATTGTTCATTGCGTCCGCGCTGTCCTGACCGACATAGAATGTGTATTCATTCTCCAAATACCATTCTCCGGCCTTTTCGTCATAAAATTTAAGGTCATCCTTATAAACAGTCACGGTCTCTTCGATCTCTTTTCCCGCCGGGACATTGACTTTTTTGAAGCCTTTGAGCAGCTTCACGGGATGATCTCCGTTTGCTCCCGCATAGACCTGAACGACCGTCTTTCCGTCGAAGCTGCCGATATTCTTGATTTTCAGCGACACTTCTATGCTACCGTCTTTATTTTCGGCATGTATATCGGAGTACTCAAACTCGGTATAGGAAAGGCCGAAGCCAAACGGGAACGCAGCCTCTTTACCCTCCTTGTCGAGCAATGTATAGCCGTGGTAGTAGCCGTAGTCAATAACCCTTGTTTTTTCTCCGGGGAACAGAAACTTCGGATAATCATTTTCATCCTTGGCAATTGTAAACGGCAAATGGCCGCTCGGAACCGCCTTGCCTGTCAACATATCCGCAAGCGCGTTTCCGCCCTCCATTCCGCTGTAGAAAGAATGAAGTATAGCTGACGCTTCGTCTTTCCATTCTTCAATGACATACGCACTTCCTCCGACGATATCAACGATTGTGTTCTCGCAATTTGCGCAGATGCGGTGAATAAGCTCCACCTCGTTTGACGGAATACGCAGCGAATATCTGTCGCCGCCGTGCGCCTTTTCTGCCGTACCATCCTTGCTTGAGAAGTTCGCGAGATTTTCGCCCTCCTGCTTATAATCGCTGCCTACGCAAATCAAAACGCAGGAGCACGACTTGATTTCATCAAGCTTTGACGATATATCAAGGCTTTCGCAAAGGACAACATTTTCTTTTCCGAATGCATTGCAGAGGCCTTTATACGGAGTAACCGTGTACGGACTCGCAACGCTGCTCGAACCATGATCGCCGACATTGATTTTGTTGGCATATCGTCCGACGACGGCTATTTTCTTGACATCGCTAAGCGGAAGTATTCCGTTGTTTTTAAGCAGGACAGTACCCTCGCACGCAACTTTTTTTGCAAGCATGGCATGGGACTTACAGGCGATAACATCTTTTGATTGCTGCTTAATTTTAGGCGTTATCTTTATTAAGCCCGCCAAAACATTTTGAACCGCCTTGTCGATATCATCTTGCGATATTTTCCCGTTTCTTAAATATATTGGCAGCATGGTATACAGTATCTTCATCGGCATCTCGACATCCATGCCTGCCTTAACAGCGCTTTCCCCGTTTCTCAGGGCAAACAGGAAGTCGGTAATTGCAAAGCCCTCAAAATGCCACTGATCGCGCAAGACATCCGTAAATAAATACTTGCTTTCGCAGCAATGCTCCCCTCTAAGAAGATTATAGGCACCCATAATGGACATCGCGCCGGCGTCAATGCACTTCTTGAAATGGGGGAAATATACCTCCTGCAAAGTCTTTTCATCTGCATGGACATCCACCGAAAATCTGATGTTTTCAATGCTGTTGCAGGCAAAATGCTTTGGACAGGCGATAACGCCGTTATCCTGCACCGCTTTTGTCAGTGCAGCGCCCATTTTTCCGAGCAGAAACGGATCCTCGCCATATGTTTCCTGCGCTCTGCCCCAGCGGGGATTGCGCAAAAGGTTAATGCATATACCGGCAAAATAGTTGGCGCCGCCTGCAATCACTTCTTTTGCAATGGCTGTGCCGACCTCATATTCAAGCTCATCGTTAAATGAAGCGCCTCTCGCCATTGAAACGGGGAAGCAGGTGCTTTTACCCATAACAACACCGCGCGGACCGTCCGAAAAGGCAACCGTCGGGATCTCCAAACGCTTAATCCCGCCTGCAATGCACGGTCGGTAGTTGTACTTTCTGCCCTTTGTAAGCAAGTCATAGCAATTTCGCATAGCAAACTGCCTGCCTGAAAGCATTTTCAGCTTCTCTCTTAATGTCATTTCGCTGCACAGCTGCTTGCAAACCTCCTTCAATGTCTCACTTGTAGGAGATTTTTGGTATACCGCTACCGCATCATTATAATTCATAATCGCGCTCCTTTACAGACATATTTTTGTTTTATCCCATGTTCATTATATAAAATGAATCTTGATTATAAAAGAAATATGTTTTATAATAATGGAAATATATTTGCACGGTGATTAAATTATGGTCGTTTATGAAGGACACAGAAGCGTAAAAGGCGAGTATCTTTATAATCAGGTAGACAAAAATCTGAACTTTCAAAAGCACACACATTGCAACTATGAAATTGTGTTCTGCCTGGGCGGTTGTCTGGTGTGTGAAGTGGGAAACAAAAAAATACGAGCTGCACAGCGGCGAGGGAATGCTTATCCTTCCCGGATATATTCATTCTTTCTGCACACCCGAAGAAAGCGAGGATTATCTTTGCGTTTTTTCAACCGATCTTGTCTCCCTATTTTATGAAAAAACAAAGATGAAATCACTTTCCGACACGAGGTTCTCGTTTGACAACAGAAATGACATCGATATTCTGACGGACGAGAACAGAAGTATTTTTGCAAAGCAGGCTGTCCTTTACAGGCTTTGCGCCGCCGTGTTTGAACAAAGCGAAATAGAAAAAATTGATGAGTCCTATTTTGCACTCACCAATTCTCTCTCAATGTATATTCAAAATAACTTCACCAAAAAGCTGCGGCTTCAGGATATAGCAAAACAATTCGGCTACGATTACAGCTATCTGTCTTCCTTCTTCAACAAGAATTTTGACATGGATTTCGCCTCATTCGTCAACAAATACCGCATTCAATTCGCCTGCGAGCTGTTGAAAGACACCAACGACGATGTGACCCAAATCGCAATGAAATGCGGATTCTCCACCATACGAAACTTTAACCGCGTTTTCAAGAACGAAACGGGACAAACGCCCAAAGCCTACCGTAAATTAAACAGCTCAAATTCGCCATCAGATTCGGAACAGCGGGAAGACAAATAAAAAACCTGCAACGCATCTCAGGCGGACTGTCACCGTTCAAAACCGCACCCCGTTTATCAGGCATTGCAGCTTGACAAGCGGGGTGCGATTCACATTTACGGGGGATTACAGAAAAGATCAGGTCAGACTGATTTTGTCTATTCGTTCGAGCTCGTCGCTCGTAAAAGATGTGTTTTCGATTGCTTTTATATTATCGAGGATTTGCGACGGCTTTGACGCGCCTATCAGAACGGAGTTGACAATTCCGTCTTTCAGCACCCATGCAAGTGCCATTTCTGCAAGGGTCTGGTTTCTCTCCTTTGCAATTTCAGAAAGCGCACGGACTTTTTTGAGCTTCTCTTCGGTTATCGCGTTGACGGAGAGGAATCTGCCGTCGGTCATAACCCTGCTGTCGCTCGGGATGCCGTTTAGGTATCTGTCGGTCAGCAGCCCTTGCGCGAGCGGACTGAAGGCGATAATGCCCTTGTTCAGCCTTGCGGCGGTGCTTTTCATACCGTTGTTCTCGATTGTTCTGTCAAATATCGAATACCTGTTTTGATTTATCACAAACGGGCATTTGAGGTCTTCGAGAATGCTGCACGCCTTTTCGAGATTTTCGCCGTCATAGTTGGACACTCCGGCATAGAGAGCTTTTCCGCTGCGAACCGCCTGCGCGAGCGCACCCATCGTCTCTTCGAGCGGAGTCTCCGGGTCGAGGCAGTGGTGATAGAAAATATCAACATATTCAAGCCCCATGCGTTTGAGGCTCTGATCAAGGCTCGCGAGAAGATATTTGCGGCTTCCGTTTCTGCAGCCGTATGGTCCCGGCCACATCTCATAGCCCGCCTTCGTGCTAATTATCATTTCATCGCGGTATGCCCTCATCTCGTTGGCAAAAATTTTGCCGAAATTCTCTTCCGCGCTGCCTGGCGCCGGGCCGTAATTATTTGCCAGGTCAAAATGCGTGATGCCGTTGTCGAATGCGGTGAAGCAGAGTTCTTTCATGTTTGAATACTGCGCGTTATCGCCGAAGTTATGCCAAAATCCGAGCGACACCGCCGGCAGCTTCAGACCGCTTTTTCCAAGGCGGTTATATTGCATCTTGTCGTATCTTTTTTCGTTTGCAACATACATATTGATTCTCCTATATATCCATGTCACTCTGCCTTATCCCAGCCGGAATAGAGGGTTATGCTTTCGTTGACCGTATCCTTGCTGATGTCAAATGCTTTTGTGCAGTCTCTGTCGCTGTACCAACCGGTGAACACATAGCCCTCTTTGACGGGGTCGTTTTCAACATTGACAAGCTGACCGTGCATAACCTTCTGATTCTCTATCTGAGAGCCGCCGTTTGTGTCGAAAGTTACCGTAAAACCCGCATGGCTTATTGCAAAAACTACACAGGCAATAAGAACAACAATACCCACGAGTATAAGCCTATCGGCGGTTTTTACAGATATTTTGACATTTCTGTAAAGCCCTCCCGGCTTTCTTTCTGTCGTAAGACCCATTGTGCTTTTTTCGTTATCCATGGTTTCACAGCCTTTCGGTTTCAGCATTCATTATCTGCGTGCGAGATATTTACGCATATCGATAGCGCAGGCAATAAGGATTATCATACCCTTGATGATATAAAGCATATTGGCGGACACGGAGAGGAAGTTGAGTCCTGCAAAGATTATCTGTAAAAGCAGAACGCCGACAACTATTCCGCTTATCTTTCCTGTACCGCCGACGAACGACACGCCGCCTATAACGCAGGCCGCGATAGCGTCGCATTCATAGTTGAGTCCCGTGTTTGCGGAGCAGGAAGCGATACGCGCACCCTCGATGAATCCCGTTATGCCGTACATAACGCCTGCAAGAATAAACACAATGAGAATAGTCACAAAGACATTTACGCCCGAGACTCTTGCCGCCTCTTCGTTTGAGCCGACTGCAAACATATTTTTGCCGAACTTCGTCTTATTCCAGACGACCCACATGACAGCGGTCAAAATGATTGAATAGAGAACATATTTCGGGATCGCAACGCCGTCAATCGAGAACAGCGTGCCGGTGATAAACTTAGTGTAGGACGGATCGAGACCTGAGAGCGTCTGTCCGTTGTTTCCGCCTATCATAAGATACATAAGAACCGTACCGAAAACGATAAGCTGGGTCGAAAGAGTGACTATAAACGGATGAAGCTTGAACTTGGCAACGAAAAATCCGTTCACAAGACCGACTGCGGCGCCTATGGCTATAACCGCGAGGAGCACGACGATCAGCGGCATCGTGTCAAGGCCCTTGAACATCTTGTTCGCGTAATCGCTCATCTGAAGCAGAGAAGCGGCGACGCAAGCCGTGAGTCCGACGCAGCGGCCGGCGGAAATATCGGTACCGGTCAGCACTATGCATCCCGCAATGCCCAAAGCGATCGGCAGTTTTGCCGCCGTGAGCGAGATTATGTTCACTATTGATGAAATGCTCAGGAACGCCGGCACCTTGACCGCAATAAAAATCACGGAAATCGCAATTATTATATACATCGCGTTGTTGAACAGCAGATCCGTCACAAGTCTTTTTTTATCGCCGCGGTCTGCCGCTTTGAATTTTTGGAGCCAGAGCGAAACGCGCGAGCGCTTTACTTTTTTTGCACTTGTATCAGCCATGATGATTCCTCCTTAGACATATTTCGCCGCAAGGGTCATTATTTCTTCCTGGTTCGTCGTTCCTGCGTCCACTTCGCCCGCGAGCCTGCCGCCCGACATAACGAGTATCTTGTCGCAGACGCCCAAGAGCTCCGGCATTTCGGAGGAGACCATGATAACGGTTTTTCCCTTTTTGGCGAGATCGAGAATAAGCTGATATATCTCATATTTCGCGCCGACATCAATACCTCTTGTGGGCTCGTCGAGCAGGAGCACCGTGGGGTCGGTCAGAAGCCACCTTGCAAAAATGACCTTCTGCTGATTGCCGCCCGAAAGAGAGCTTATCTTCGTCTCCTGGCTGGGAGTTTTTATTTTCAGGGAGTTTATGTACTTGTCGGTAGTTACCTTCATTTTCTTCTTGCTGACGAACGGACCCGTCATATACTTCTTCAGGCTTGCAACCGTCGCATTCTCTCTGATGTTGAGAATGCCGAAGATTCCCGTCGCGCGCCGTTCTTCGGTCAGAAGCGCAAATCCGTTTTTTATCGACTCGTGAGGAGTTTTGTTTTTTACCTCCTTGCCGTCAAGAAAAATCTTTCCGGAGCGGCGCGTCGTTATGCCGAAGATCTGTTCAAGAAGTTCTGTTCTGCCCGATCCGTCAAGTCCGGCGACACCGAGTATCTCTCCCCTGTTTGCCTCGAAGGACACATCTCTGAGATTTGTATATTCGCTGCCGAGATTTTCGACTTTCAGCAGCACATCGCCGATCTCGTTATCCTTTTTCGGATAGCGGTTCGTCAGCTCGCGTCCGACCATGAGTCTGATTATCTCGTTCATGGTAAGCTCGCTCGCGGGCTTCGTCGCGACCCATCTGCCGTCGCACATTATGGTGACCTCGTCGCTGATACGCAGTATCTCTTCCATTTTGTGCGAGATATAGATAATCGCGCATCCGCGGTCGCGGAGCATATTGATTATGCGGAACAGATGCTCCGCCTCTTCCTCGGTAAGCGATGATGTTGGTTCGTCAAAGACGATTATTTTTGAATTATAAGAAACCGCTTTCGCGATCTCAACCATCTGTCTCTGCGAAACCGGCATAGTGCTCATTATTGTTTTGGGGTCAACATTTATTTCAAGCTCTTTGAATATTCTCGCCGTTTCGTCATACATTTTCTTTTCGCTTGTAAACGGAAGAAATTTTGAAACAGTCGGGAATCTTCCGAGCCACATATTATCCATGACATTGCGTTTGAGAGCCTGGTTGAGCTCCTGGTGAACCATCGCGACTCCGTTTTCAAGGGCTTCTTTGGAGTTCTTGTAATTCACCTCTTGGCCGTCGACATATATATGTCCGCCGTCCTTGCTGTAAACGCCGAAGAGGCATTTCATAAGAGTTGACTTGCCCGCGCCGTTTTCGCCCATAAGCGCGTGCACCGTCCCCCTTCTGACCGTCAGCTGCGCATGGTCGAGCGCCTTGACGCCGGGGAACGACTTTTCTATATCCACCATTTTGAGCAATACATCTTTATCGGAGTCCGGCTTATTTATATTGGTCTGCATATGTTTCACTCCTGTCTGCATCTGAGTTTTACGGTTGGGGCATATCGCCCCAACCGCAAATTGAAACCGTTTGATTATTCGCTCTCAGAAGTGTAAGCAGAATAGGGTATATTGACTCTCCAAGTGCCGACCGTGTTTGCGGAATCGATGCCTTCGAGCGCATTTGTGCCGTTGAGCAGATTCTTCATGACGGTGGTTATAGCGGTTGCCATACCCTCGGCATCCTGCTTGATAGTGCCTATCATCGAGCCGGACTTGATAGCCGACTTTGCAGCATCTGTTGCGTCAACGCCGAACACGGGGATAACGGTCTTGCCGTCCTTGTTGTAGCCCGCGGTCTGAAGAGCGGATATTGCGCCGAGCGCCATCTCGTCGTTATTCGCGATAACGAGCTCGATCATATTCTTGTTGGACTCGGTGTACTGTGCGAGAGCCGTGCTCATATAGTTTGTCGCGGCGGCAGACGACCACAGTCCATCCTGGTCAACGAGGTACTTGTTCTTGTTTGCAGAATCGTAGAATTTGAGCTCGGGCTTTCCGGCAGCCTTGAGAATCGCGTTTGCGTCCTCAACGCCGTACTTTGTACGCGCGATGGCTTCCATGTTGCCTTCCTGACCCTTGAACATAACGTAGCTGATGACGCCGTCGTTGTTGAGGTCGAGCTTGCCGTAGTTCTTCAGAACATATTCGCCTATCATCTTGCCCTGCATATGACCTGCCTGCTCATAGTCCGTGCCGACGAATACGCACTTGTCATAGCTCTCGATAACGGACTGCTCAACGGAGCGGTTGAAGAATATAACAGGAACGTTCTTCGCCTTGGCGAGATTGATGATGTTCTGCGCCGCGTCGTTTGAACCGGTGTCAACGACATTGACGATAAGCAGCGAAGAGCCCTTTGCAAGAGCGGTCTGAACCTGCTCGGTCTGCGTGGTCTGATTGCCGTTGGCGTCATAGTCATTGTAGGTATATCCGCTGTCGCTCAGGATCTTGTCCATCGACGAGCGAACGGTGGAAATATACGCGTCGCTGAAGGTATAATAAAATACGGAAATCTCACCTTTTGTTGAGCCCTTGTCTCCGGAGCCGCCGCCGGACGAGCAGGCGGCAAAGCTGGCTACCATGAGCACTGCCAATAATAATGCTAACAACTTTTTCATAAGATTACCTCCTTAAAAGAATTTCTTCGTTATCAGCATCTTCATTATAGCTTCGGGATCCAAAAAACAGAATGAGATTTTCTATCTAAAATGTATAAAATTTTACGATGTTGTCGAATCAATATATATACTTTGCCGCTTTAGCGAGAAGAAACCGCCCGGATGCTTATTTCTCACATCCGGGCGGTTTTGTTAATCATATTTATCGAAGCCGAAAAGGATCTTCTGAACATCAGCCGAGAACATATTGCTTCGGTCAACGACATAGACATCTGTTTTTATCACGCTCTCGGTCTTCTTGCCCGAGAGTATGTTCGCCGCGTTCATAACGGCGAGATAACCCATGGAAAACGGGTTCTGTACAATGAGCGTATCGAGTTCCCCCGTTTCGAGCATACCGACACATTCCGTGTTGTTGTCGAAGCCTATCGCGCAGACGCGGTCTTTTAGCCCGAGCTCCTTTATCGCCATTCCAACGCCGAGGGTCGACCATTCGTTGAAGCCGACGAGAACATTGATCTGCGGATTCTCTTCAAGAAGCTTTCTTGCGCCCGCAGTCGCGCTCTGGGCGTTGGACGAAACGCTGACCATAGCGACTATCCTGGCGTTTTTAACGTTTTTAATTTCGTCCTGAAAGCCCTGCAATCTCTTGCTGCCGTTTTCGGTGTTCTCGCCGTAATTTACTATTCCGATATTGATGCTCTCCTGCTCTCCGCAGAGCTTCTGCGCGACCTGAGCGGTTTTCAGTCCTGCTGAGTAATTGTCGGTTGCGATAAACAGCTCTTTGTCCGCCGCATCAACATCGCTGTCCACGGTTATTATTTTTATACCCTTCTCCGCCGCCTTGCGAACAGCCGGGGCATTTTTTTCATAGTCTATCGCAGACAGGATAATGGCGCCGACATTTCGCGAAACGGCATTTTCTATCATTTTGTTCTGGGTTTCGTAGTCTTCCTCGTTATCCGGTCCCTCGAAAGTGATATCGATATTGAACTCGGTCGCGGCGGAGAGAGCGCCTTTTTTCACATCGTTCCAAAAATCCGATTCGCTCCCCTTTATTATTATGGCGACGCTCGGGGTGTCGGAATCAAAGCCCTGGCCGTCCTTGCATCCGGATAAGCCGCAGAGCAAAAGGACGGCAATCATAATCAGAGCTGCGCTTCTCTTAATATTCATTTTCCCGTCCTTTCTCGATCTTCGGAATCCTTATAGTGACGGTTGTGCCGACATCGAGCTCGCTGTCAATAGAGATTCCGTATTCATCGCCGAAATAAATTTTGAGCCTGTCGTTGACATTTTTAACGCCGATGCCCTTTGAATCGCTCCTGTCTTTTTTCAGGATAGTCTCGCACTGCTCCTTAGTCATTCCGAGTCCGTTATCGGAAACGGTTATCACAATATCCTTTCCGTCACTGTGAACGCAGATGCGTATCTCGCCCTCGTCCACCATTCTGTCGAGCCCGTGATAGATGGCGTTCTCAATAAAGGGCTGAATAGTTATCTTGTTGCACATATATTCGAGCAGACTCTCATCCACATCAAAAGAATAAGTGAACTGATTTTTATATCTGTAGCTCTGGATTATCAAGTAGCTCTCGGCGTGACGAAGCTCGTCGCGGATGGTGATAAACTCGTTTCCGTGGCTGATGCTTATTCTGAACAGCTTCGCAAGAGCGCCGACCATCTCAACCGCTTCTTTGCTGTTATCCTGCTCGCACATCCATTGAATGGAGTCGAGCGTGTTATAAAGGAAGTGGGGATTTATCTGCGCCTGAAGAGCCTTGAGCTCGGTCTTTCTGAGAACTATCTCCTCATTATGCACCTTTTCCATGAGCGACTGTATCATATGCACCATGTGCTCAAACGACGCGGAGAGGGTGCTGAACTCAACTACATTCGCCTTGTCCGCTTTATATTTATATGTTTCCGCCTGCTTTTCAAAGCTCTGCATTGACGAGACGAGGCGTCTTACGGGTCTCGTGACCGTCCGCGAAAGCAGGAAATATACAGTGACGGAGATGATAAGACTGAACAGCAGCGCAACAGCCATCCCTACCGCTATCTGCCTTTTGACGGACTGAGCCACTTCATCGGTAAAGCTGACTCCGACTATTTTCCAGTTGCATGAATTAAGGGACGAAACCGTGTAAATATTGTCTTCTCCCCTGTGGACGCCGTCCGTCATTTCTGAAACTTCGTCGGTATTCTCTTTTTTGATGCCGGAAAAAAGCATCTGCTGCTGCGGATGGTAGACTATCCCGCCCTTTGAATCAATAATATAGCAGTATCCCCTCTGGCCTATGCTTATCTTGTCAATATATTTCGCAATTGAAATAAACTCAAAATTGACGGCGACAAAGACCTGCTTTTGGAAAAGATCTGAATATTTTTTCTTTGCAATGGTCACGACCCACGGGTACTTGTTCTCATAGAGCGTGTCAACATGGGGCTGGGTTATCGCATAGCCGTCCTTGAGGCTCGAAAAAATCGATTTGTCAAAGGACAGATCGGTCGCATTTTTCTTTGCAATGTCGCCGCTGTCGTTTTCGGTCAGAAGAATATTGCCGTCGGTGTCATAAATCGTTACGCAATAGATATCGTCCTCAAGCCTCGCCGCAGTTGAAACAACTTTTTCAAGCGACTGCAGGCTGTCGCAGCTGTCTGCCTCGTCGCAAAGATTGTCCAGCTTGTTTTTGATGGACGAGATATAATTTGAAACCGTGCCGTTCGCCTGCGACACCGACTGCTTTGACGAGACATACGCCGAGTTGAACATCGTCCTTTCGTAGAATACACCGAAAAGGAGCGTGGCGCCTACAGTAGAAAACATCACGCCGAACACGACTATTGCGATTATGAGCGTTGACAGTTTTATTCCGGCGCGTTTAAATATCTTTCCCACCCAAACGCTCCTCTCTGTATTTGTTCGGCGAAACCCCGTAATATTTTTTGAAGCAATAGCTGAAATAGTGCTGATCGCTGTAACCGCACTTCTGCGATATTTCAAATATCTTCATCGAGGTGCACAAAAGCAGATCGCTCGCCGCTTTCATCCGCCTTTCGGTCACAAGGGCAACAAAATTCTTTGACTTTTTCTTTTTTATCAGCGCGCTCAGATAGTTCGGGCTGACGCCCAGCTTGTCGCTCGCGTCCGTCAGGGACAGATCTTCGTTCATATATTCCTCGTTGATTATCTGCAGCGCATGGTCGCAGAGAGCCTCGCTCTCATGCCTCTGCGAGCGCGAGATAATATCTCTCGCATCAAGGCAGAGCGAAACAAGCTCGTTTTTATACTGATCGTTAAAGTCGAAGGACAGGCGGGACATGAACGAATTGTTGGAGGTAAACAGCTCCGCAGCGGCGTTGCCGTCGGGCAGAACGCTGACGCATCTGTGCGCGGTAGCAAGAATCTGAATGATAATATAATCAATGCCCTCGCGCGTCTTTCCGGAAAGTATCTCGTCAAGGAACGACTTTATCTCATCCTTGCTCCCTATCTTCAGAAGCTGTTCGAGCTTATAGACGGATTTTTCGGCATTTTCAAACTCGTGTGTGCTCTTCGCTCCTGGTCGTCGATATATCGGATGTTGCCCGTGCCGTCGGAGGTATAGCGCCGCGCCGTGATAGCCTGAGTGCAGGCGAGCGCCAAAAGAGACGGATCCTGAACGGTCTCGCTGATACCGATAGTACAATTCTGATTCAACAGCTTTTTTGCGCTCTGCACAAGTTCGATAACGGGGAGTCTCAGTTTTGTTGACATCTCTTCCGGCTCGCTTGTTACAAGAGTAATTATTCTGCCGTTGACAAAGAAGCTTTCGCACAGAGCATATTTATTGAAAATGCTGTTGACAAAATCGATATGCTGCTGAGAGGTGCAGGTCTTGCCCGTGTTTGCCTTGAATTTTGAAGCAATGACGCTGTAGCAGTCGCCGTCGCTTTTGATTATTCCGAGCTTTTTGGCATTCTCAGTTAAGTCGTCCGATGCATGGACATCCTCGCCCGTACCGAGCAGGAGCGGAAGCAGGAATTCCGCCTTTTCAAGCCGCAGAGAGATATCTTCGTTTGAACCGCCGCTTTTGAGCAGTTCAAACTCCCTGTCCATCTCGGCTCCGATTTTTTCAAACTCCTCGGTGAGTTCGGATGCAGAAACAGGCTTGAGAAGATATCTTATGACATTGTATTTGAACGCCTCCTGAGCGTATTCAAAGTCGTCGTACCCGCTCAGGATAACAAATTTCGTCGCCGGTCTTATTTCGCGGGTCCTTTTCGCAAGCTCAAGTCCGGTCATAAGCGGCATTTTGATATCGGTCAGAACAAGATCGGGTTCAAGCTTTTCGAGAAGATCGAGCGCCTCTATTCCGTTTTCGGCGCCGCCGACAACCTCAAAACCCGCTCTCTGCCAATCGACATTGCCGATAACCGCCTCTCTCTGGCGTATCTCATCGTCAACTACAAGCACACTGTACATAATCATGACCTCGCACAAAAATCATTTGTTTTATGTATACCGACTTTGCGGCGCATCCGGCAGAAATACAAATCATAACCGTATTTTTCGGATGCCGCTTCTGATTTTATTATATAAAAACTTCCGATTATTATCAAGATTTAACTTTTTCGCGGTGTCAGATATAAAAAAAGCAAAATGATGTCGTGACCACTATTGCAATAGGAGATTCATTTTTTCGTGCCGCAGTCGGATTATAAATTTACGTCATAATAATACTAACCCCCAAAAAGTTAAATTCCGGGGGTTAGTATTATGATTGTTCTCGTCTGCCGTTAGCATCGCTTTCGGCTCAATCCTTTTCGACATAGTAATATAAATCCGCGGCGGCATATGCTTTATACAAATCCCCCGTTTCACGGTCTACGATAT
>ERZ791624.64-NODE-64-length-74939-cov-2.309465_pt1 | contig 74939 bp, 72 predicted proteins | sample MGYA00510058_ERZ791624 | MGnify/ENA primary metagenome ERZ791624 (study PRJEB30046, sample SAMN00715158) | human gut metagenome | study: EMG produced TPA metagenomics assembly of the A metagenome-wide association study of gut microbiota in type 2...
ACGATTCATCAGCATGAGATTTACTCCAAACGGCTTGTCGGTTTCTTTTTTTGCTGCCTGAATCTGCTCACGCACCCAGGAAGCCGGTGCTCCACCTGCTCCGATGATGCCAAGTCCGCCGGCATTGGATACCGCACTGGCCAGTTCATGTGTTGCGACCCATGCCATACCGCCCTGAATGATCGGATATTCGATTCCCAGAAGCTCTGTCACTCTTGTTTTCATAGCTTATGCCTCAACACCCTTATTTTTCATATAATCAATGACATCCTGAACGGTAAGGATCTTCTCTAAATCCTCAGAAGGAATCTCTACACCGTACTCTTCTTCCAAAGCCATAACCAGCTCAAACAGATCTAAGGAATCTGCCTCAAGATCCTCTTTGAAACGGGACTCTGCGGTGATAGAATCTGCGTCTACGTTTAACTGGTCTGCAATGATTTCTTTTAACTTTTCTAACATAATGGGTTCTCCTTTTACTGTCTTCAATTTTGTTTGATTGTGAAATAGTTTGATTGTCAAACAGTTTCTTAGTCAAAGTATATGCAAAGATAGTTTGATTGTCAAGATATTTTTTCAACAGGGTAATGATAAAAGAGTACAAAAAAGCACAGCAAACACTTTCTTCCTACACGAAAATGTTTGCTGTGCATATGGTTCTGTTTTTTGAACTTATCCGATAATGAGTTGCATTGCCCCGTATATTCCGGCATCATTGCCAAGCTGTGCCAGTTCAAAGCGGGTATCACGACATGCATGGAAGCAGCTTTCCTTAAAGTGCTTCTGGATCGTATCGATTAAAATCTGTCCGGCTTTGGACACACCACCACCGATCACGATAACTTCCGGATTGGTCACGCAGGCAATATTCGAAAGGGTTGACCCTAAAATTTCTCCTACTTCATCTACCAGTCCGAGTGCTATTTCATCGCCTTCTTTTGCCACATCAAAAATGTCTTTTGCAGTAATATCCTTATAATCACGAAGCTTTGTCGCATCCTGTGTTTTGGCAAGTTTACGTTTTGCCATGCGTACAATACCGGTCGCAGAAGTATACTGTTCCAGACATCCGTACTGCCCACAGTTACAAGGCTCGATCTCATCATGGTTTACGGTAATATGTCCGATTTCTCCGCCTGCACCGTTATATCCGGCAATTACATGACCGTCTACAATGATTCCACCGCCGACACCGGTACCAAGCGTTACCATGATGACATCTTTGCTTCCTTTTCCACCGCCCTGCCACATTTCGCCAAGACCTGCAACATTCGCATCATTTCCAACTTTTACTTTCAGACCTGTCTGTGCACCGAGTTCCTCCGCAACATTGATCACTCCCCAGCCGAGATTGACACATCCGTTAACAACGCCATCACTCCGCACAGGACCCGGAACACCGATTCCCACGCCCTCTACATCACTCTTACTGATGCCTTCCTGCGCCAGTTTGTTATCAATCGCCTGTGCAATATCCGGCAGTACTGCCTTTCCGTTATCGCTGGTATCGGTCTTGATTTCCCATTTGTCAAGAAGCTCTCCGCTTGTCTCAAAAAATCCCATTTTCACGGTGGTTCCTCCCACGTCTACGCCAAATCCATATTTCTTCAATTCCTGATTCCTCCTTGATCTATGTGATATGTATTTTTCTTCTACCCCATGTATCTATATTCTACCATATTCCGGAATTTCTGCCTAGTATCGTTAAAAAAAATCAACCGATGTATCCATAAATACACCGGTTGCACTGTTTTATATATGTTTATTGTACGTTTCCACCACCGGTATCTCCACTCTCTCCGGTATCACCGCTATTATCCGTGGTTCCGCTATTGTCCGGTTTATTGGTATTTTCTCCATTTTCCGGTGTATCAGTGTTTCCTCCGCTTTCTCCGGAATCGTTGTCCCCACTATGTTCCGGTTTGGAATTGTTATTCTGATCACCGGCATTGCTGTCGTTATTGTCCGGCTGGTTATCATTTTCGGAGCTTCCGTCCGTTGTATTATCTTTCTGCTGGCTCTCGGAAGTCTGCTGGTCATCCGTCTGGTTTTCTTCGCGCATCTTGTCGTGTTCTTCCTCTTCCTTCTTCTGCTGATTTTTAAAATCATCCGAAAGCTGGGCATAAGGAAGGAAATCAAGCGAAGATAATCCCTCGTGGGCCGCAGACATATATGCTTTCCAGATCTGTGCCGGATATGTGCTTCCACTCAGATTGGAAATGGCTTTTGGATAATCACATCCCACCCAGACTGCGGTTGTATAATATCTGGTAAATCCGCAGAACCATCCATCTTTGTGATCGTTTGTTGTACCCGTCTTTCCGGCACACGGCATATCGGCAAGCTTTGCAGAACGTCCGGTTCCACTGTCCATAACGGAGGTCATGATATCCGTCATCATCCGCGCCGCATCCTGCTTATAAACCGTTTTTTCCGTCAGGCTGGACGTATAGACTACATTTTCGTCAGAATCCACAATTGATTTTACACAGGTCGGTTCCCGGTAAAGTCCGTCATTTTCAACCGCTGCATACCCGGATGCCATCTCAAGCGGAGAAACACCTTTGGTAAATCCACCAAGAGATGTGGCAAGGGTATAATCTCCGTCCTTAATCTGTGCAAAATTCATATTTTTTAAATACTGCAGACCTGTTTTTGGTGTCAGTTCATCATACAGCTGCCAGGCAATCGTATTAATGGAATGTGCAACTGCATATCTGAGCGGAATCTTTCCGGCATATGTATTGTTTGCATTGGATGGTCCGTCTTTTAGTTTATGGTCATCCACAACAGTATCCGGAGTATACCCGCGCTCCAGCTGCGGAGTATATACCAGCAATGGCTTAATCGAACTTCCCGGCTGACGGTAACTCTGGTATGCACGGTTTAACGTATAGTTATCCGAATCCTGCTTACGGCCGCCCACGATTGCCACAACATATCCGCTGTTGTTATCAATTGATACTGCTGCCGCCTGCATCTTGTAAGTTCCGTCTTTGGATTTGTCTTTAAATCCTTTGAGGGTATCATCAATGGCAGACTGCAGTTCCTTTTGTTTTTCCATATCAATCGTCGTATAGATTTTGTATCCTCCGGAAAACAGTTTCTTCTGACACGCACTGTAAAGTTCGTCATATGCTTCCCCATAAGACTTCTTTTCCTTATCCGAATCAAAATAATATTTAAACTGGAAACCTTCCTGTTCCATCAGTGCACGGGTTGCGCAGTCATACGTGTAAGTGTCAATCGAACTGTTAATTTTCTCCGTGTCACTCTTTTTCGGCCGGTTCAGCGCAATCTCTTCTTTGGTGGCCTCATAATACTCTTCTTGGGAGATTTTCCCGTCATCCCGCATATTCTTTAAGATCAGATTCCGCCGGGTAATGGTATTGTCCGGGTGTGTCACCGGATCATAATTGGACGGGCGGTTCGGGATTGCACACAGATACGCGGTCTGCGATACATCAAGATCTTTCAGTTCACAGTTAAAATATCCATGACAGGCAGCGTCAATTCCGTAATAGCCGTTTGCAAAATACACGTTATTCAGATAAAATTCCATAATTTTATCCTTACTGTAACGTTTTTCGAGTTCCCACGCAAGAAACATCTGCTTCACCTTGTACTGCCACGTCTGTTTCGGCTGCATATAAATCAGCTTGGCAAGCTGCATGGTAATCGTACTTCCACCCTGCGTGCCTCCCTGCGATTTTTTCAGTTTCGACATGACTGTGGCTTTGACCGCACGCATGAGTGCCTTCAGATCCACACCGTTATGCTGGTAAAACTTCTTGTCCTCAATACTGATAATCGCTGCGACAAAATTCTTTGGAATATCCTCGTATTTGACATACTGCGCATTCTTGTCTCCCCTTCGTTCAGAGATCAGTTTTCCGTCTTTATCAAAAACGGAGCAGGTCTGTGAAGGGATAAACGTAGAATCGTCGGAAGCAGATACCTCCTGCACTGCCTCACGGCGCATCTGCTGTATCTGATCCGCATATCCGCCAAAATAGTAATATCCAAAGCCTGCCAGCACAACAAGCATCAGCACGATCTGCAGCTTTATGACAAACCAGAAAAAGCGATGCTGCTTTTTCTTTCTTTTCTTTTTCTTCTTGGTTGACATATACTCTCCTCCATATTTATTTTGGAAACATACATCATACATTTTATCTCTTTTGGACAGTATATGCAAATTATCTTTTTATTAAGATTTTATTATTTTCACTGTTCCATATTTTTCCCCAGAAAATTTGCAGCTGTGGCAGACAATGCTTTCAACAGTCCAAGTGTTTCCTTTTGTCCGCTGTTATCTGCCAGAATCACAGCACCCTGACAGTCTCCATTGCACAGAATACTTGAAAGCACAATTCCCTTCGGAAGTGTTGACATTGTTTTTTTTGTAATGGAGCAGGCCTGTTCTTCTCCTGTTTTCACAACTGTGCTGCGCTTTTCAATCATTGCTTCCATTTCTTCGCTCAGCTGTTCCCCCTCGACTTCTTTTTTCCCGGTTCCGGCTGCTGCAATCACATATTCCCGGTCCGTAATGCAGACCAGAGCCTCTGTGGTCTGTGCCAGTGCCTGTGCATAACTTCGTGCAAACTCGCCCAGTTCCCCAACCGGTGAGTATTTTTTGAGCATAATTTCGCCCTCCCGGCTTGTAAAAATCTCCAGGGGATCCCCCTCCCGGATGCGCAGTGTCCTGCGAATTTCTTTGGGAACCACAATTCTTCCCAGATCATCGATTCTGCGCACAATTCCAGTCGCTTTCATATGATAAATTTCCTCCTGTTTTCCAGATTACTTTCCATATTCATGTTGTATGGGTAGTATGCCGGAATTCCGGAAAAATTATGCACAGAAAGCAAAGCATTTTACTTGAAAAAACGTTCATCCCGTCATACAATAGAATTAGCATTCACATAGGAGAAACGTATTATGGATTATAATGAAAATGAATTTAAGGCCAAGGCCAATATCAAAGCCAGACGCATCTGGCTTGTATTTGCCCTTCTGCTTAGCGCAAACTACGGCTCAGATGTATCCCAGGGTGGGTATCCTTCCACAAATTACATCATTTTTTTAATACTGTGCTGGGTTCCTTTTTTTTCAGGTGACCTTCTTTTGCGCATCAGGGGAAAGGCCGATGACCGCTATCGGTATGCACTTGTCATCGGTTACGGTATTTTTTACACGTTCCTGATCTGCACCACCGATTCACCGATTGCCTTTACCTATATTCTTCCGGTTGTCAGTCTTCTGGTTCTTTACAAAGACCAGAAATTTATGGTGGGATGTGCAATCGCCAATATCGCCAGTGTCATTGTCAGTGTCTTTTATCATCTGGTCGTTCTCGGTCAGAATACTGCAACGGACCAGAAAAATTATCAGCTGCAGGTTGCCTGTCTCCTGCTCTGTTATATCGGCTATATCATGTCTATCCGCCACCTCATCGAATCCGACGGTGCCCTGACAGACAGTATCAAAGCAGATTTAAAACGGGTTGTTACAACCGTTGAACAGGTTAAAACCGCCAGCAATACCATCATGGACGGAATCACCGTTGTCCGCGAACTTGCCACGGAAAACAAACATGGTTCAGACATCGTCGTAGACGGAATGAACAAACTGACTGACAATAACGATCAGCTGCAGTCCCGGACAGCCTCCTCACAGGAAATGACGGGAGATATCAATTCCCAGGTACAGATGTTGCTTCCATGATCAATGATATGGTATCCCTGACTGCGGAATCCGGCAAACACGCAAAGACAAGTTCCGTTGATCTGGAGAGTCTGGTACAGACTGCCGGAACGATGGCAGATCTGTCCAATGAGGTAGAACATATTCTGGACGCTTTCAAGACAGAATTTGAAACCGTAAAACAGGAAACCGGAACCATTGACAGTATTTCCAGCCAGACCAATCTGCTGGCACTTAATGCTTCCATTGAAGCTGCCCGCGCAGGGGAAGCCGGAAAAGGATTCTCCGTCGTTGCAGAACAGATCCGCAAGCTGAGTACCGAAACCAAAGATTCTTCCGGACAGATCAGCGAAGCACTCTCGCGGCTGGATGAAATTTCAGGAAAAATGACTTCTTCCATTGAAGAAACCTTAAAACTTATTCAGGCCACTCTGGAAAAAGTAACCCAGACCGGTGAAAATGTAAATAAAATTACACAGGATTCTTCTCTTCTGGGTGAACACATCCAGACAATTGATTCTGCCATGAAAGAAGTGGAATCTTCCAATCGTCAGCTGGTGGAAAATATGGAACAGGTATCTTCCATCGTGGAAACCATGACCACATGCATCAGTGATTCCGATGAAACAAGCAAACGCATGCTCAGCAAATATGAGGAAAGTGCTTCCAACATCAATAACATAGAAAATGTAATTCAGGAGCTGATGTGTGAACTGGGCATCGGTGGTTTCATGGGTCTGGATGATATTCATGCCGGTATGAAAGCAAAAGTTATTCTTCCAAAACATCTGGAACGCATGGAGTATCACGGAGAAGTCAGATCTGTTGCGGAAAATAGTATTTCCCTGATTTTGTCTGACAATCCACAGTTAAACGGATCCGAAACCTGTAAGGTTCAGGTCACGGTTGACAATGTTCTCTACTGTTGGGATCAGGCGCAGATACAAGCTGACACGGCGTCCGGTTCCCACGCCTATGCATTGCAGCTTTCCGCACGTCCGGAGATTAAAAACCGCCGGAAATACCCACGGGCAGATGTGTCCAATCCATGTACCATCATGCTGAAAGATTCCGACACAACGTTCTCCGGTCAGCTTGACAATATCAGTGCCAATGGATTTGCATTTCTGATCCGGGATCCGTTTTTCATGGATCACAAACATGCAGATGTTGCTATCGATATCCAAAATTTTGCCCTTTCGGATCAGTCCCATCTGGAAGGACATGTCATCCGGTGCTCGGATGATGAAGGTGTATATATTGTTGGATGTCAGATGCCGGAAGACAATTATGCAATACGCAATTATGTAGATTCCCTTCTCGGTCAATAAATAAAACAGGGAAAACTTCTATGATTCCATAAAAGTTTTCCCTGTTTTCTTATCATTTAAGCTGTCAGCAAAAGTTTTTCAAACTCTTCTTTTGGAAGCGGTCTCGAATAGTAATATCCCTGAATACTGTCACACTTCATCTGTTTGAGGAAATCCACCTGTTCTTCTCTCTCAACACCTTCTGCCGTAACGCACAATCCAAGTTCCTTTGCAAGTAAAATCGTATGTTCCAGCAATCGTTCCCCACTGAAATCCCCGATGTAATCAATCAGACTTTTGTCAATTTTTAACGTATCGAAACATTTCATGTTCAGTGTTGCAAGGGAAGAATACCCCGATCCAAAATCATCTACAAGCAATGGAAAACCATTGTCATGGAACTTATCTGCCAGCCCCTTGATATTGTCATTGTCAATTGCTGCGCTCTCTGTAATCTCAATCGGAACCAGATGGGTTTTTACTCCGATTTCATCAGCGATCTGCTGATACCGGCTGACCACACTGTCAAAATACAGACTCGCCCTGGACAGATTGATGGATACCGGAATAATCTCCTTTCCCTGTTTCTGCCATTCTAACTGCTGCATACATACTTTTCGGAAAACATACTCATCCAGAACTTTTATCAGTCCGTCTCTCTCAAACAACGGAATGAATTTGCCGGGTGGAATAACATTTCCCTTTTCATCTCTCCAGCGGATCAGACCTTCTGCCCCTACCATCCGCTCTGTTTCCGGATCATATTTCGGCTGATACCACACCTCAAAACAGTTATTTTCCAGAGAATGTTTAAATTCATCCTCCATGGCTTTATCTTCAAGCATGCGGATCGTATCTTCATGGCTGTAAAACTGATAGCTGATATCTTTGCGATCCTTGATCTGATTCTTGGCAAAATTTGCTTCGCTGTATACCTCTTCCACTTTGGAATCCGGTTTCCACTTCGTCACTCCAAAATAAGGGATCAGCTTCGGAACCTTCAGTCTTTCCGACAATTCTGCCAGTATGGTCTCCAGCTGCTGTAACTGCCGGATCGTCTTTTCCTGATCCTTTCCACTACTGTAAATCACAAAACGGTCTGCATTGATATGTCCTGCCAGATCATCTTTTTCCAGTATCCCCTGAATACACTTCCAGATTCCTTTGAGTGTTTCATCCCCTTTGATAATTCCACAGATCGAATTGATAATTTTAAAGGAGTGGATGTCCATGGACACCAGATATCCCGGTTGCCGGAAATCCCGGATTTTCTTCTTAAAACTTTCGTAATTATTTCCGCCGGTCACACTGTCCACATACGCCATGCGCTCAAGTTCCCTCTGTTTTTCGGAACTGATATCGGAAAATCCTGCTACCATCCGGTGCAGCTGTCCTCCATCCGATGTATTTACAAATTTTGCACGGCAGTATTTTACTTTCCCATCCCGCACAATCCGGTAATCATACTGATATGCTTTTTTCAGGCTCAGCTGCTTACGGAGATTTTCAATGGAGGTCTCATACAGCATTGTCTCACGGTCTTCGGTAAGGACAACCTTCCCCACATATTCTGCCATGATAGCTTCATATCCCGGAATTGCCTTAAGCGTATCATTGAGCACAGAGCGCACTGCGGAGTTCACCTTATATGCATATACCTTATCATGATCCACATCTACATAATATACACTGTTAAAATTGCTTCCCAGTGCCTGAATAATCTCATTCTGGCGTGTGTCTGCCCTGATCTGTTCGATCAGGCCCAATACATATTCCGGCTGTTTCTGTGAATCGCCCTGAATCCCACCCATAGAGATCTGATATACCACGTCTTTTCCCGAAGACTGAATCTTTGCACTTACCGTCTTTGCGCCATAGTCAATATCCTGAAACAGTTTTAACAGTTTCTCTTTTTCCATAATTCTGTCCATGAGGATACTATGCTCCAGATCCGCAACATTCTCCACGATTCCCATGTGACGGGCTGCAAACTCTGATGGTCTGATCCTGTGTTCTTTGGGATAATAGTAAAAAAAATACTTTCCCCATTTTGCCAGAGTCTCCTGAATCTCTGTTGATATATCCCTGCACTTCTTCTGATCGATTTTTTCTACCATAGGCCTGCCTTTCCCTGGTAAACTGTAAATATTGTCTGATTATTTCTGTACAAATATACTATAGCATAAACTATTTCCCTCGTAAAGGTAGTAAATTTTCACAAAAGCACACGAAAAGCGCATGCAACAGAGATGTCACATGCGCTTTCCAACTACACAGCATTCGCTTATGTTCTATTTTATTTTACGGTTTCTACCTTAATCACATTCGTATTTCCTACTTTGCCATTGATCAGACCACCGGTCAGAACAACAGCATCTCCGGTCTGTAATGAAAGTACTTCTTTTGCCTTTTTCATTGCATGGTAGAACATAACTTCCATCGAACTGAATTCCTCGCAGAGAACCGGAGTTACGCCCCAGCTTAAGTTCAGTTTCCGCCATACCTTCTCGGAAGTCGTCATTCCGATGATATCTACCGGACAACGGAAACGGCTGACCATACGTGCGGTAGTTCCGCTGAGTGTACTTGCGACAATACATTTTGCCTGGACATCAACTGCCATCGCACAGGTTGCATGCGAAATGGCATCCTGAATGCTTCTTGTCTCAAAATCAGAAGTGCGGAAACGCTTGGTATATTTGATCTGGGATTCCGTATACTCAGCAATCTCTGCCATGTTCCGCACGGCATCTACCGGATATTTACCGGCAGCTGATTCCCCGGACAGCATGATCGCGGATGATCCATCGTATACCGCATTTGCCACATCGGAAAGTCTGCACGTGTCGGACGCGGATTGTGAATCATGGACTCGAGCATCTCGGTCGCGGTTATGACACGTTTTCCGAGCATACGGCACTTGCTGATCAGATACTTCTGAACCGCAGGCACTTCCATGCCCGGGATTTCGACTCCGAGATCTCCACGGGCAATCATAACACCATTGGCAATCTCACAGATTTCTTCAATGTGCTCCACACCCGAACGGTTCTCAATCTTTGCAATAATATCAATATCTTCGCCGCCATTCTCGTCAAGGAATTTAGCATATCCTCGACATCTTTCTTTACGGAAACAAAAGATGCCGCAACGAAATCCACGTCGTTTTTGATACCAAACAGCAGATCTTTCTTATCCTGCTCGCTCAAAAATGCATGATCCATGACCTTGTTCGGGAAATTCATGCTCTTTTTATCCGACACCTCACCTCCGACAAGAACCTTACAGATGGCATCCGGTGCTTTCAGCTTTTCTACTTCCAGAATAATCAGACCATTGTTGATCAGGACATGATCTCCCACCTTCAGATTGTTGATCAGATTTTTGTAGGTTACGGAAACTCTCTCCTGATTTCCCACAATATCATCCGTTGTCAGTGTAAATGTATCTCCATCCTTTAACGTGATCTTTCCGTTTTCGAAGGTTTTGATTCGATACTCCGGTCCTTTGGTATCCAGCATGATCGCAATTGGAAGACCTAACGCCTTACGCACTTTTTTGATCGTATCAATCTTCTTCTGATGTTCCTCATGGCTTCCATGGGAAAAGTTTAATCTGGCTACATTCATGCCAGCTTTGCACATCTGTGTCAGTACAGATTCACTCTCACTTGCAGGTCCGATGGTACAAATAATTTTTGTTTTTCTCATAATGCTTGTTCTCCTGTCTCTATCCAAATTTTTGTATCCCCTGAGTTTCATCCTATCACGCACAGACAGGATTTGCGCGGATATACCGCCCGACGATCAGCCGACGCGCCGGTGGAACAAGAAATTTGGGCTTCGAGGTCAGAATTCTCTGTACCAACAACCACTGCTGTGTCATATGGCTCACCGGAAGGAAACGAAGCCCGATTCGCCTGACTTGCGGAACAACGGACGGTTTCCCTTCCCTGAGCACTGTCTGGGAAATGCAAAACTCTCCTGCATCATTCAGGTAATCCTCCGCCTGCCGGTTATGCATACTGCTGCTAAGCACATTGACCTTCTGCTGCATTCCACAGGCATCTGCTGCATTCATCTCCACAGGCATGCGAAGCACAAACGCCGCAATGACCACAGCGGAACAGATCAGCACAATATGATGTTTCTTTTTGGTCCGTTTTCCGAAATGCTTATGCATTTGCAATCACATCTGCCAGAGCTTCCATCGCTGGTAGGTCGGACTCTTTCATGGTGGAACGGATCGTTACCATCGGCTCCACAATGGTAATATTTTTCATGTTTTCCAGAATTCCCTTCATCGTTCTTCCGGCCGTCGGTCCCCAGGTACCGTTCTCAATAATACCTACGGTACGGTTCTGGAATGCCTTGGACTGTAAATGATGCAGGAAGTCCTGCATACATGGGAATACACCGCCATCGTAACTTGCTGCTGCAAGAACCATACGGTCATAACGGAACGCATCTTCCACAACTTCTGCCATATCATCACGGGAAAGATCCATGACAGAAACTTTCTCTACTCCTTTGGCGCGCAGCATCTCAGCAAATTTCTGTGCTGCTTTTGCAGTATTTCCATGGATCGATGCATATGCTACAAGAACACCCTTATCCTCCGGCTTATAGCTGCTCCAGGTATCATATAATCCAATGTAATAACCAAGGTTTTCTTTTAATACCGGACCATGCAGTGGACAGATCGTCTGGATATCCAGTCCTGCCGCTTTCTTTAACAGTGCCTGTACCGGTGCACCGTATTTTCCTACAATATTAAAGTATATCTTCTCGCTTCGCAGGCCCATCCTTCCGGATCTTCATAATCCAGTGCGCCGAATTTTCCAAATCCGTCTGCCGAGAATAAAATCTTTTCACTGCTCTCATAAGTTACCATAACTTCCGGCCAGTGTACCATCGGTGCCATATAAAAATTCAGCGTATGGGTACCGAGAGACAAAGACTCTCCTTCTGCCACTGTAATTTTATGGTTCTCATCTACCGGAAGCTCGTCAAAAAACTGTGGAAGCATCTGAAATGTCTTGGCATTTCCCACCAGGGTCACTTCCGGGAAAAGCTCTACCAGACGTCCGATACTTCCGGCATGATCCGGCTCCAGATGGGAAACTATCAGATAATCCACTTTCCGTCCGTCTAATGCGGCCAGCAGATTTTTCTCCCACTGCTCCACACCTCTGGTGTCTACCGTATCCATTAAAGCCACTTTTTCATCCAAAATCAGATAAGAATTATAAGATACCCCTTGCGGAACCACATACTGGCTCTCGAACAGGTCAATCGTCTTATCATCTACTCCGATATACTTTACTGCTTCAGAAATTGTTACACTCATTTGTTTCTCCCTCTCTTTTTGTTTTTATTTATGTATTATGATGCATACATATCATTTTCCTCTTCACGCTCTAAATCCTCCGGACTCATATAGCGGCGGAACAGGCGCTCTAAAATAAAATCAAATACAATCGATGCAACTGCCGGAATCACCACAAGCAATACCGGTATGATATAAACCGATAAAACCGATGCAACTAAAATCACCAGCAGCAGCAATGCCCATGGCAGATGCCTTATCATCAGCAGAAATGCATTTTTCAATGTCTGCTTTACGGTATTTTCAAATCTTGCAATATATGGGAACAAAAACGCACTCCACATAACAGCAACAGCAATCATAACCAGAAAGAAATAGAAAAATGCGCCCGACATACGACCGGTTTTTAATACCTGATAGGTGATACAGGCATCACAGCCCAGAACAACCATAACAGCCAACCATATAAGATATGGCAGTGTTGCGGCTTTAAAGTTGTCCTTGAACGCTCCGAAAAAAGTTCTGGTGGTATATCCGCGGTTTCCGCGGATGGATTTATGTACCGTGTAATACAACGCGGTGGTCGATGCTCCAATCGTGAAAACCGGAATGCAGCAGATCACCCATAAAATACTGACCCACACACAGTCCACAAGTTTTCCCAGCATCTGAAATACAATATTATCCCAATTAAATTTCACGCTTGTTCCTCCAGTCGCCCAATAATTTCTTCTGCGATCTCTTCTTTTGTTTTTCCATCCGTAGCTACGAGAATGTCTGCAGCCGCCTCATACTTTGGCCGGCGTGCTTCCATCAGTTCAGAAATGTATGCAACATTCATATGACCGTTTAAAAGTGGACGGTCCGTACTGTTTTTTACACGTTCGTATATGGTCTGCGGTGTTGCCGTAAGAAATACAACGCTTCCCCCATCCCGCATGCAGTCTACATTTTCCTGTCGCATTGCCACACCGCCTCCACAGGATACGATTGTCGGCTCCTGCTGATTTAGTGACTGGATCAGTTTTGTCTCAAGCTCCCGGAAATAAAGTTCTCCGTATGTTTCAAAAATTTTGCTGATCGGCATTCCCTGTTCTTTTACGATACGCTCGTCCATCTCCACAACCGGATACCCCAGCTTTTGCTTTATCGCACGTGCAATCGTGCTTTTACCGGCTCCCATAAAACCGATCAGGAAAATATTTTTCTTTTCTTTATTCATGAAAAAATTTCTCCTTCACTTCTTCTACCGGCATATCCATACCTGTATATAACCGGAATGCAGCAACTCCCTGCCACAGAAGCATTCCCTTACCTCCAATACAGGTACATCCTGCTTCTTTTGCTTCCCGCAACAGTTTTGTCTCTGCCGGATTATAAACCGCATCGCATACAACCAATCCCGGGCGAAATGCAGATAAATCTTTTACCACACTCTGGTCATCCATCGGTTTCATACCAACGATCGTCGCATTTGCAAAAATGTCACTGGATGTGATCTCCTCTGTCATCTTTGCCGTATCCGCAATGTCATATACATTGACAACAATTCCTGGCACTGCTTTTCGGATCTTTTCTGCGGTCTGAAGAGTACGCTCAAAAAATGCATCCTTAATATTGAAAATCGTGATCTCTCTGGCTCCATCTAATGCACATTGTACCTGAATGGCTGTCGCAGCACCTCCACCGCCTGCAACCGTGATCTTTTTTCCTTTGATATCTACACCATGGTCTTTGAGATTGTGAACAAATCCCTCTCCATCCGTAATATATCCGGTTAATTTTCCATCGTCATTGACGATTGTGTTTACAGCTCCGATAATCTGTGCTGCTGGAGACAGCTCATCCACATACTTTGCCGCCTCGGTCTTATCCGGCATCGTCACATTGATTGCACGCATATGAAACAGTTTCACCGCGTCAAGTGCTTCTTTTACCTGATCTTCTTTTACATCAAATGCAACATATGCATAATCCAGCCCCAGCTTTGCAAAGCTGTAATTGTACATTGCCGGGGAACCGGAATGTCCTACCGGCGAACCGATCAGTGCAAGTAACCCTGTATGTCCTGAAATTCTTTCTTCCATCTTTTTCTCCTGTCCTTGTATGTTGGTTATATGATACCATAACTTTTAAATTAAGTACAACAATTCCAGTGGTCTTTGAATAAGTACCTGTGCTCTGTTTTTACGAAGGAACTCCGCATCGCGGAATCCCCACATGACCGAAACACACGGAAGTCCCGTGTTTTCCGCCGTCTGAATATCCACCTCGGAATCTCCTACATAAATGGCCTTCTTCGTGTCCGTTTTTAAAATTTTCATGGCTTTTTGTACCATATCGGGTGCCGGTTTTTTTGCCACACCTTCCATCTCACCGATTGCCGTAGTCATATAACCCTGGAAAAAACGTTCATCCAATTCTTTTACTGCCGAGTCCAGCTTATTGGATACAATTGCTGTCTTCACTCCGCGCGCCTTTAATTCAGTCAAAAGATGCATGATATCTGGATATGGCTTTGTATGATCCAGACAATGCTCCCCGTAATATTTTTTAAATTCCGCAAATGTCTCTTCAAACTTCGGGTTTTTCTCCCCATCCGGCACGGCACGCACCATCAGCATGCGCACCCCGTTTCCTACATATCTGCGCACCTGATCCAGCGTACAAGTCGGCATATTCTGTGACTCCAGTGCCGCGTTGGTAGCGTTTTTTAAATCTTCCAACGAATATAACAAGGTTCCGTCCAGATCAAAGATCACACTTTTTTGCTCTTCCTGCTCACCGGAATCCCGATAGATTTCTTCAAACAGATCTTTACGCATAATCCGGATATTGTTGATCGTATCACTGCTGTCAACCATGTAATCTCCAACCCGGCCAAGTGTATACTGTTCGTTTTCATCTTTATCCCGGAACAGTTTTACCTTGCGCTCCAGCCTGCGTGCACGAACAATTGTAGTTCCCTTTGGCACGCAGACCTTTGCACATTTCATCGGTTCTACGATGATTCCTTTCTCTACATCTTTGATGGTAGGTTCATACTCTGCATTTCTCAGATCAAACTTCCAATCCGTGTAAATCCGGAATTCTTCCATAAAAGCCTCTTCATTACGAAAGAAACATTCCCCTTTCGGTCCAATGATAAAAACAATTCCTGCTTCCACTGTAGCTTTCATATCTCCCTGCAGAGTCCGCACAGTCACCTGCGTTCCCTCCGCAAAGAGATCCGTTGCCCGGACATATCCCCACGGAACGGAGCGTCTGCAGTACGTCTTTGCATCCTCTGCCTCTATTCTGCAATCCTGTGCATACACAATATCGGTATTTCCCATATAGTCCCGCATACGCTGCTCGATAACAGATTTAATACCCGAAGCTGCTGGCTGTTCATGTCTTCCCTGTGCATCATACTCCATGCGCGGTGCAAAATGATGTTCTTTGCAAAACTTTAAATATTCCTGTGTCATCAATTCCATCGGAATCAGGCCACCCGCTTTTTCCAGATGTCCTCCACCGGAACCAATTCCTTTGCACAACTCTGCCGCAAGTTCACTCGCCTTGACTTCTTTCACACAGCTTCTCACTGAAAACTTCACACCTTCTGGTTGCAGATTAAATGCCACACAGATATCAATCGCATCCACTTCCAGTACCAGATCGGAAATCAGTCCGAGAATATTCGGATCACACTGCCCCACTTTTACAATCGCGGCACGAAATTCTTCTACATAATCCGTATGAAGAAGTGCTGCTCCAGCAACTTCCAGTTCTTCCAGCGAAAGATTGGCATTGCGGAGTTTCCTCATGATTGCCGGGTCAAAGTTTGCCTCGTCACGCAGATCCCGGTCTAGCGGATGTACAATTTCCGTCAAACTTCCGGTATCCGTATATAATCCATAATACAGTGCTGTTGACAACTCACGATTACCTCGTACATCAAATCCTTCTATTTTGAGCATATTCCAGACCAGTGTCGAGCACGCGCCCAGATTAGAACGCACCTCGGAAAGCTCTGGTAATTCCGTGCAGATCCGGTGATGGTCAATTACAGCAATATGTTCTGCTTCAAACACTGCAGAATTTCCGGAATGGTACTGGCAGTCCACCATCACCAATAACTCTGGTTTGTGCAGATAATCCACATGCTCGATTGGTATTTTCAGATCCCGGATCAGCATCACCAGATTCGTTTTCCGGATCACATTCTGCCCTCCGTAAATCAGACGTGGTTCTTTTCCTTTGGATTTCAAATACAGATAGACCCCAAATCCACATGCAATGGTATCTGCATCCGGATTGTCATGGCACTGTATTACAATATTGTCATACGCTAATAACTCACTCAGTTTCATCTTGATTCCCCTTGACTGATTGTTCTACTTGCTTTTTAGATTATATGGGAAGAAAAAGCTGCTGCGGTTCTTTTTGTCAAACATCGAATTATATTGCAGCATATGATACTTTTCAATCCATTCTTTTTCTTCTCCCTCGGCCTCATCGATATGCAGGTAGCAGCCTTTACTCTTGGAATAATAGCCTCTGGAATTGATGGCTGGAACAACCTCCTGCATATCTGCCAGAAACTTATTGTATGCCGGAAGCTCAATTCCAGCCCGTTCCAGTGCCATGGTAGACAGATAATCAAGACTGGTAATGTCTACCGTTTCTTCCGGTGTATCATAATTGGTCCAGATAAAAAACGGAACTGTGTACAGTTTTTCCAGCTCATCTTCCGTCAGCCCTGTGAGTCCTTTTCCATTCAGAATCGGATAAAAATTACTGTTTAAGCTTGGCTGATGATCTCCAAAGAAAATGATTTCTACCGGATCATCTACCTTTGAAAAATAACTGATCAGGTTTTTTACTGCCTCATCACTCTCGTGTACCAGGGACAGATACTGGTTGGCATCCGTATAAGAACGTCCAACTTTATAATAATTCTCCGGAAAATTGTCATAGGTTTCCGTATAACCACCGTGGTTCTGCATGGTAATTCCCATAAAGAACAGTTTTTCATTATTTTTACGGTTTTCATAACGCTTGATAATCTTATCATACAGTTCCTGGTCGGTAATATATTCCCGCAGGATCTTTGTCTGGTCAAAATAATCAATAAAGTGCATTTCGTCAAACCCGATATGCGGATACACCAGATTCCGGCTCCATCCGGTTTCATAATATGGATGCATGGCAATGCACGTATACCCGTCATCTTTCAGATTTGACACAATCGTTGTCGGAGTATCACTGATATACTGCTGATAAACAACGGATCCCATCGGAAGAAATGCCATGGAATTTCCGGACATAAATTCCCACTCCGAATTAGGAGTCTTCGCGCCAAATACCGACGAAAGTGCATATCCCTTCGTTGTATTCTCTTTCAAAGAATCGATAAACGGTGTGAGCGGCATGTTGGTCTGCAGATCCCCCAACACACTCAGATCGGAAAACGATTCATTCATAATGGCAATGATCGTCGGATTTTTTGCTTTTTCATTTGTTGTGCTGTAATCCTTTTTATCGGATTGATAGGTTTTCTCCAGTTCTTTGATCTTATCTTTGGAATATCCTTCCGGAGCAGAAATAAAACTGTCACGAATCCCCAGTACGTAATTCAACAGATATCCATTGCGATAAGTTCCCTTCTGTTCCCACGTCTCTGTGTTTACATCATAAGCATTTGCTGCAATGATCACACAACTTAAGGCAATCGCCATCACAGAAATTACCCGCATCTGAATTTTTCCGGTAAACCGGACATGCCATTTGCGGACAAAAGCAATAAACAATGCTGCCAGAAAGATCACATATACTCCACGATCGTTCAATTGCAATTTATAATTTCCCGCCACACTCAGACCGGTTCCAATGGATCTGATATCGGAAAACGTAAATTCATTTCCGCGGAACAGATATACAAAATAGTCTACAAATCCAAACGAAAGCAGCGACACATGGGCAATGATGCAGGTCAGCCCACTGTTGTTCGTAAAAATCTGCACAACAAAATAGACAATCAGACAGCAAAGCACATTTAAAAAGAGCTTCTCGTACGTTGTCCCGTAAAGTTTTCAGGATCAAGCAGCATATACTGTATCGAAAAAGTGGTGAGACAGGAACCTCCGATAAACAGAATCAGTGTCCAGAGCCACGGACACCGGTCATCCAGTTCCAGATGCAGACTTTTTACCAGATAGTACAAAAATCCATATGCGATCAATGCAACAATGGAAAAATCAATGGTCACATACATTACGACTGCCAATATAATTGCAATCGCCGCCCAGATGTTATTTTTTTTATCGTATTGAAGTTTGATTTTAAATTTTGGTTTCATGCCATTACAATACAACAAAATTCCCGGCATGTAAACCGGGAATCCTGTCTGAAATCTTAATTTTGTGTGAATTATGTTACTGTTCACAGGTTACCCTGCGAACAGTAATCGAATTATTTCTTTTTGAAGTTTGTGTATCCCTTCTGCTTATATGGATGTGCAGCCCAGAGTTTATCTGCTGTTTCTTTCCAATCCTTTGCGTAATCTACGCACTTTCCACACAGATGCTCAACCGGCTCCTCCTGTTCTACATCTGTAGAATGAGCTCCAGTCTCATGAACCATCTTCTGTAAAATCTCCGGATTCTCAAGCATCGGACATGGACGAAGCATGTTTTCGTTGAATGGCTGGTTATCACGGTAAGCCATAAACAACGGCTGCTTCAGACACTCAAGCAGGGATTTCTCGCGGATGTTTGCTCCAGAGTAGTGAATAAATACACATGGCTCTACATCACCCTTCGGGTTAATATGACAGTAGTTACGTCCTCCGGCGATACATCCTCCAACGTATTCACCGTCGTTCTGGAAATCCATAACGAAGATTTCTTTTCCACCTTCAAATCCACGAACTTCACGCAGTCTGTGGTAAATATATTCTCTCTGCTCCTTGGTCGGCATCAGTTCCGGTGAAGCCTTCATTCCTACCGGCATCAGATGAAAATACCATGCGAAACGGCTTCCATGCTCGATCAGAAGATCAAAGAACTCATCACTGGTAACCGCATCCATATTCTTGCTTGTATAACATACACTGTTTCCAAAGATCAGTCCGTTCTCATGTAACAGATCCATTGCGTGAAGGACTTTATTGTATACACCTTCTCCACGTCGGAAATCGTTGGCATCTTCAAATCCCTCAAGGGAAATGGAAAGGGAAAGATTTCCTACACGCTTCATATCCTCGCAAAGCTTCTCATCTACAAGTGTTCCGTTTGTGTAGCAATGGAATGCGCAGTCATTGTGTTTCTCACACAGACGGATGATATCAGCCTTACGCACCAGTGGTTCTCCACCGGTCATCATATAAAAATATACGCCCAGTTCCTTACCCTGTGTAACAATGTTGTCTAACTCATCAAATGTCAGATTTAATTTATGACCATACTCTGCTGCCCAGCATCCTGTACAATGGAGGTTGCATGCACTGGTCGGGTCCATAAGAATGAGCCACGGAATATTGCAGTTCTCAATTTCTCTCATTTTACGAATCTTCTTGGTTCCTGCAAACGCTGCCTGATATCCAAGATTCAGTGCTGTCATCTTGGCAACATGCGGATCTGTCTCATCCAAAAGACGATTCACATAACGCATCCACTTGCTGTCCGGATTCTGAATCATTTTCTTTGCGCCTTCGTATGCCTCAGAACGGAAATTGCTTCCCATAAACTTCTGTGCGAGGTTTACAATATTGAGCAAACCTTTCTCTCTGTCCTTATTCAGACTCTTTAACGTAGCATCGATAGCGAGCGAAAACGCCTGTCTTTCTGCCGCATCTTTTAAACTTGCCATTTTCTTACTCCTCCGTTTTCTTTCCTGTGTAAATAAATCATAAGATATTTCATCCATTGGAAGTATAGTTGTTTTTCCACCGAATGAACATATTCAATCACAAAACCATGTATGTTTGCAATATACAATCTTCTGAAAATGTCTAAAAAAACATGATTTGTGCATTTTTCCAACGATTTTTGGATATAATTTTTGTTGCAGACTCAAAACGTAGTTTTGAATACTACGTGACATTATACCACTATCTTATGTAAAGTCAACCTAAAATATTTACTTCTGCCGCAAATTGACCGAAGCAATAAAATATACTATAATGCTGTTGTTTCTTTAAAAAATTGATTATTCACTGAAGATTGGAGTGATTGTATGCCGGGTTTTACCACCCACTATCTGTTTGGCGTAGACGCATGCAGACGTCTGACCTCCACATCCATGCACAATATGATCCGACGCGATCACAGCGCATATGCACTTGGTCTGCAGGGACCTGATCTGTTTTTTTACTATCTTCCCTCTTACCTGATGCATCGAAAAAATATTGGAGATCTGGCACATCGCAAGGATACTGGCCAGTTCTTTGGCAATCTGCTGCAAAGCCGCAAACTTTTTGCAGGGAAAAAACATTCCCTCTCTATTGCAGACGCTTACATCTGTGGATTTATGGGCCATTACACACTGGATTGTACGATTCATCCCTATGTATATGCATTTACAGGCTATAATGCCCAGACCCCACCTTCCAATACGGAATATTTTGGTCAGCATGCTTATTTCGAAACGGAACTCGATTCCGAACTTTTATATGAGAAAAAGCATCTGTATCCTTCCCAGTTTCATCAGAATGCAACCATCCGTCTAACGACACTTCAACGAAAAGTAATTGTACGGATGCTGTGCTATGCTTACCGGAACACCTATCCGGAAATTTCCGTAAGTGAGTTTTCCCTGAGCGGCGCACCGTTCTGGATGAAACTCGGAACACACCTGCTGAATGATCCAAGTGGCCAGAAGAAAGTATTATCCCGTCTGATCGAAAAGATTTTCCTTGGACGTGCTTTTTTATCTCCGATGGTTGCCAGCGATTGTTATCGTTTTATACAGAACCCAATGAACCTCAAACATCACACCTGGATTCATCCATGGACAAAGGAGTCTTCCAATGCCTCTTTTCCGGAGCTCTATGAACAGGCTGAGAAAATTTATCATAAACGTCTGGTTGATTACGCACATCTGCAGCACTCTGGTTTCCCGCAAAAAGAAACCGCACGCTTTCTATCCGCGTACGGTAATCTTTCGTTTCTGAGTGGTCTGCCTTGTGATGAATAAAAGAGTTTCTTCCTATTATATAAGAGACATATGATTATAATATAATCTGATTTTGGAAATCCGCAATCTGCTGACAGATAATTTCCATCAAACGCGTGCGTGCTTCCACGCTTGCCCAGCCAATATGAGGAGTGATAATCAGCCTTTCGCTGTCTTTGATTTTGCGAAGCGGATTATCCTTCCGCATTGGTTCTGCGGAAAGGACATCCAGCCCCGCACCCCGATTTCTCCGGTCTCAAGCGCATCCGCCAGATCCTGTTCCACAACAATCGGTCCTCGTCCAAGATTCAAAAAAACTGCAGACGATTTCATTTTCCGAAATGCTTCCCGGTTCATGAGTCCCCGCGTATTTTTATCAAGAGGTGCATGAACAGAAACAATATCTGATTGTTCCAACAACGCATCAAATTCCACACGTTCATATCCCTGCTGAGAATTCTTACCGGAAGTGGAATAATAGATCACCCTGCATCCGAATGCCTTTGCAATATCCGCCACACGTCTCCCGATATTTCCCAGACCAATGATTCCCCAGGTTTTTCCGCTCAGCTCATGAAACCTTTTCTCAAAATGGGTAAACATAACATCTCCCACATATTTCTCCGATTTGACATACTGATCATAATACGCAAGCTTTTCCCAAAGATAAAACAGCATGGCAAACGTATGCTGGGCTACGCTTTCCGTGGAGTATCCTGCGACATTACGCCATTCTATGCCACGGCTTTTTAAATATTCCTTATCCAGATTGTTTGTTCCCGTTGCCGTCACACAGACAAGTTTCAGTTTTTTTGCTTTTCCAATCGAATGCTCATTAATCTCCACTTTGTTTAACACGATCACGTCTGCATCCACGGTCCGTTCCAAAGCTTCTTCTGTAGTGGAAAAATTATATGTTACCACCTCTCCCAGTTTTTCAAATGCAGACAGATCAATATCATCTCCAATTGTTTTTGCATCCAAAAATACGATTTTCATTTGATCCTCCTACCCTATTCTGATTCCAAAAGAAAAAGAGGCTGCCTTTTCTAACATCCTCTTCCCCTTTACATCCTGTATTTATATCTATGCAATCGAAAATGCATAGACCGTTTTTGTATCATATGATTTTCCGGCTTCTGTCAATGGTGTTGTAAAATTTGGCTCATTGATGGAATTTGGAAAATACTGTGTTTCCAGACAAAAAGCATCCCGATCTTTGCATACTGCTCCGCCCTGCACTTTCTGTCCCTGAATGAAATTCGCAGTGTAAAGCTGCATACCGATACAATCCGTAATCACATCCATCTTTATGCCACTCTTTGTACTGTATGCGGTGGCAATCTTTTCAAGCCCTGCCCGCTCCTTATCCAAAACGAAGTTATGATCGTATCCATGGCCGTAAGAAAGCTGATCATTTGCCTGCTCAATATCTCTGCCCATCGGTTTGGCTTCACGGAAATCAAACGGTGTTCCCTCCACTGACGCAATCTCTCCGGTCGGAATCGACTTCGCATCGATTACCGGAGTATAATGGGAAGCACGAATCTGCAAAATCTGGTCCATGGCAGTACCGCTGCCTGCCCCATTCAAATTAAAATATGCATGATTTGTCATATTAAAAACAGTTGTTTTGTCCGCAGTTGCATGATATGTAATGGAAAGTTCATCTGCTTCGGTCACCTCATAAGTCACTTTCATAACTGCATTTCCCGGATATCCCTGCTGTCCATCTGCATCTTCGATCACAAATGTAACTTTGTTTGCAGTATGTTCTTCCACATCCCACAGACGTCTTGATGTAGCCTGTGATCCACTGTGCAGATTATTCTCGTTATCATTTCTCTCAAGCTGATATGTCACATCATTGATTACAATCTGAGCATCTGCAATACGATTGCAGTTTCTTCCGACGATTGCTCCAAAACTTGCTGTCTGCTGCTGATATGTCTGTGCATCTTCATAGCCAAGAACCACATCGGTGTCTTTTCCATTCTTATCTTTTACCACAAGCGATACGATCGCCGCTCCGAAATCTGTAATCTGTGCACACATCCCCTTTGTGTTAGAAATAGTATAAAGCGTTGCCCCTTCTCCATCGGCAAGCTTTCCAAACGATTTTTGTTCCATAACTGTAATTGCCTCCTAAAATTTTACTGCTCTGTATCACATCTATAATAAAATATTTTACCCTGTTTGGGTTAAGAAGTAAAGAACAAGTGCCGATGTAAATTGTAGAAATATAGAAATTATAACCTTTTAGTAAAGAAAGGATGTTTATTATGTCCATAAAAGTTTCTTCCGGAATATCATTATCCACGAATTATTTTTTAAGAAATTTCTATACCAACAATCAGAAAGCAGCCAAAACCTCCGGCCGGTCCGGTTACAGTAATGTGGAGCTTTCCTACGAAGACAGCCGTGCTTTAAACAGGGCTGCCAAGCGACTTTCCAAAAGTGATTTTGGTTCTGACACCGATGAGAAAGACGATGATCTCAATGAGACATCACAGGCCGCCATTGAAGCCTTTGTGGATACTTACAATTATACGATCACTTCCGGAAAATCCAGTTCCGACTACGAAACCAAACGTTATGTCAAGCAGCTCAACACGCTGAGTAAAAAACATGCAGATGAACTGGAGGATCTTGGCATCACGATAAACAGTGACGGAACTTTAGACCTCAACAATGACCTTCTGAAAACCGCCAATAATTCCAAGGCACGAAAGCTGCTCTCTTCGGATCAGGAATATCCGCAGAAGCTCGTCAAGCTTTCCCGTAAGATGAATTCCGCTGTACAGGAGAACATTATGTCCTTGATCAGCACACAGAATATGCATATTGACATCTCCTTATAAAATGCCAAGCAAAAGCAGGTGATACGGTTCGTATCACCTGCTCTTTTTATTTCACTGTTTTTATAGGAACTCATCTTCTTTTGGCCAGAGATCTCCCTCATTTAATCCGTGCTCAGTCAGCCAGCTGTCCTCCACAGAAAAACAGGTTTCTTCTTCTTTTTCATTGATCAGAGTCACCGACACTTTCGGCCGCTGCCCTTCTGCCAGTTCCTCACACCCATACTCTCCGTCAAAAATGTGCTTGATCTTCCACATATGACACTCCTTTTTTCCAGACATTAAAAGATTTTTCTAAAATCGAACGCTTTCTATTGTACCACATGTTCCTTCACAATCACAGTTGTCAGATATCCTTTTGCCTGTTCCAGTTCATCCAGGCAACAATACACCTGTTCATTCTCCATGCCGCAATTGGATATTCCATAAATGTCCTGGTGCACTCTGCTCTCTTTATCCTGCATCGATTCCCGGAGCACCCGTAATAACTCTTCGAGTTTTTTCCCGGATTTCATATAAATGCGTGTACCATGAAAACCGAGTGACTCACGCACGTCATACGCCGCCGGAATAATATGGATTTCCTCATCTTTTTCTCCCAGAGAAATCCCCAGTCTTGCCGCTACTGCACAAAACGACGGCACACCACTTACGATCCGCGCCTCCCAGCCGGCATCTGCTGCACATCTGTGCATATACATATAGGTAGAATATATCCCCGGATCTCCAATTGTGAGCATTCCTACCCGCAGTCCCTGTCGGAGATAATCTTCCATGGCATCATAAATCCGTTTGTGTGCCAGTTCCAGTTTCTGCGCATCTTTGATCATCGGAAATGGCATGCAAAGAAGCGGCATATCTGCAATTTCCGGACAAACCTGCTCCACGATCCGATACGCATAACATTCCTCTTTTGACACCGCCGGAAGCACAATAAGATCACAGCTGCGAATCGTTTCCAGTGCCTGTAAGGTCATAAGTTTCGGATTTCCCGGTCCCACACCGATTCCATAAAGGATACCCGGACGGTTTTTTGTTCTTAAATCACAAAATAATTTTTGCGTTATTTGCCGCAAATGTGCCAGATACACTTCCCGGACAGCCGGATACTCCCCAATTCCACGAATCACACATTCCGGCCGGTATCCCGCCGCCTGTAATTTTCCGGCAAAGGAATCCGCATCCGGCTGCTCCCCGTCCTGCATGCCGCCTGCCATATCATTGTTTGCATGGTCTCCCGCCACCAGCATAAACGGTGTAAGAAGCACTTTCCCGTTCTGTCTGCTCTGCAGCCCGGACTTCATCCGTGCAATCACATCTTCAATGGTAATACTGCCTTCCACTGTTGCGATATAGATTTCATGCTTTGCATAAGCACGCAGCGACTGTTCCATCATCGCATAACTGGCATCTGCCGCATGTTCGGTTCCATGCCCCATCAAAATCAATGGGAAATCTCCCACCTCTTCCTTCAGCGACTCCCACAGTGCTTTTGCCACATCCTCATAATCCTGCGGTTTTGCCAAAAGCGCATCGGCAACTGCAATCTGTTCGAAAGCACCGGCATATTTTTTCGCCGCTTCCTTGAGTCTGTGATTTTCAATTCCGTCAATCACATGGGTAGGAAATACAGCTACATGCGTCACTCCCTGTTTTTTCATGCTTTCGAGAGCTTCCGTCGGACTCTTTGCTTCTATATGCTCGCGCTTTTTCATTGCGTTACGCACAATCGTACTCGAGACAGCTTCCTCTACCACGGCATCCGGATACAATGCCCGGACCTGCCGCGTGATGGCTGCAATATTTTTCTGCCGGGTATCCGGATAGGTTGTTCCAAAACTCACAATTAAAATTGCTTTTTTCATGTTATTTTGCATTCCTCTCTCTGTGATATAAGCGTGCTGCCTGTACAAAGTGTTCCACAAATGCCGGATTGGACGGATAATACAAATGTGGATAACCCCACCAGTTTCTGTCGTCCTCGTGGATACATGTCCAGGATGTTCCGCTTACCGGTTTCACGGCCACGCAGCTTTCTCCATTGTTGTCACTGTCATAGTAATGAAATTCATGTGCACGGACAGGTTTTCCCGCCAGGAAATGGGACGTCTGTTCCGTCACATTCACATAGCCAAAACGTACAAGTTTTCCCCAGTTATGACAGCTGCCCGTTATGATACCTGCCATCGGCCAGTTTTCTCCTTCTTCATCTGTCATGGATTCATGCAGATACATAAACCCGCCGCACTCTGCCACGGACGGCATACCATTTTCAATTGCCTCCCGGATGGAATTGCGCATGGAGACATTTTCTGAAAGCTGCCGGGCACACAACTCCGGATAGCCTCCTCCCAGAAGAAGCGCATCCGCTTCCTCTGGAATTTTTTCCTGTGCAAGCGGTGAAAACCAGACGAGTTTTCCACCATACGCTTCCAGAAGACGCAGGTTATCCTCATAATAAAAACAAAATGCCTCATCTTTTGCAACTGCAATAACCGGACATTCCTCCTGCTGTTTTTTCTTTTTCTGTAAAACCCCTTTATCTTTTCCCGGTTCCTGTAATTTAGGCAGTTTCGTTTTTCCGTCCCGAAACGCATGTAAAAGTGCCCAGCTTTGCAACAGCTGCAGCATCCGATCCAGATCTGCGGTCTCTTCCAGTTTTTCCGCAGCCTGATTGACCTGCTTGCGCAGACCTTCCATTTCCTGTGGCATTTTCAAACCCAGATGCCGGCTCTCCAGATGCAGACTTTTCTGTACCGGAAAGCATCCCAGCACCGGAAGCCCCAGTTCTTCCTCAATCACTGGTGTCATTGTCCTGCAGAATCCCTCCGATGTCCGGTTTAATATCACACCAATGATCCGGTGATCCCTGTCATACTGTAATATCCCTGCCAGAAGTGCAACCATCGTGCGCCCCATCCCACGGGCATCCAGCACAAGCACAACCGGCAGATCCAGGGTCTGTGCCAGATGATAGGCGGAGCCCTCTTTTTGTGTGCCTCCTAGGCCATCGTATAATCCCATGGCTCCCTCGATCACCGAATAAGAGAAGCTCTCCCGGTCATATCCATACAGTTCCCGGATCTGATCTGCCCCTGAAAAAAACGTATCCAGATTGCGCGACGGTACACCAATCACCTGACGGTGAAACATGGGATCAATATAGTCTGGTCCGCTTTTGAACGCACGAACTGCAAGTTTTCTGTTTTTCATTGCTGCCAGCAACGCACAGGTGATTGTCGTTTTTCCACTGCCGCTTTGCGGCGCTGCCAGTACCATTCCACTGTGTAACATAGTTCTCTCCTCATTATGCCATCGTCAGCACACAGATATATACGGGGTTCTCAGCCTGCATCAGATGATAGGTTCCCACGGTTTTTGCCCTGCTGACCTGCACCTGTATGATTTCTGTCTGCATTTTCCCTGCAGCAAGTTCTGTAATCTGAGCCACGGTTTCAAGACTTATGGCATTGACAACCACACGTGTCCGTGGATTCTTCTCCCAGATGACATGCAGAATATCCGCAAGGCATCCACTGCTTCCCCCAATAAATACATGTGTCGGAGGTTCCAGGGATTCCAATATATCCGGTGCTTTCCCATCCACCGGAATCACATTTGCCAGATGAAATTTTTCCAGATTCCGGCGCAGAAGCTGCTGTGCTGTGGCTTTTTGCTCAATGGCGTACACACGAATCCCCGGACTGCACGTTGCACATTCCACTGCAATCGATCCGGTACCACTCCCCACATCGTATACCACAGCATCTTCTGTCAGGCCAAGTTTACATAAGGAAAGTGCACGCACTTCTTCCTTGGTCATTGGAACCGTTTTTTCCCCTTCCACGACACGCAAAAATGATTCATCGGACATCCCTGGAACAAGACGTCTTTTTTGCACATTTTCATTGCATAATAACAGGGTATACAGACCTTCTTCTTTTACATTTTTTGCCTCTTCATACGATAGCTCGCGGATTTTTTCTCTGTCATAAGAGAGCTGAAATCCAGCAATCATGCGGGTTTGCGTCAATTTTTCTTCTTCTATCCAGCATCCGATCCGTCGGACATCCTCCACCCCGGAAACCAGCAGAAACGTCTTGGGAAAATGCCGGATTGCATCGAGAACGAGTGCTCTGGTCTCTGCGGTATCTTTTTTCCCGTGGATACTTATAATTTTTGCATCCTGCCAGGCAATTCCCGTTGCCGCAGAGAGGTAGGAAACGGATGAAATTCCTGGAAAAATACGAATTTTTTTGTAATTATTTTTATTTAATTCTGTTTTTATTTTTTCTGTTCCACTGTAAAATCCAGTATCTCCGGAAAATAATATGGAGACCTTCAGTTTCTGGCCATCCATTTGGAATTCCTTTTGTCTTAAAACCGGTAAAATATCTTTCGCGAGATAAAAAGGATAGGTTTCCTTACTGTTTTCCACCACTTCGAGCATCCGTTCTGCCCCAAAAACCACATCAGACTCTTCCAGCGCTCTTTTTGCTTCCTGTGTCAGTGTTGCTGCACTCATACCGATGCCAATCAGGGAAATTTCCACCTCCGGACGACCAGAAATCGTATGTCCAAGCAGACGGGAAAGTGTTTCGGTTACCTGTGCATAAGACATTCCCTGCTCCTGTTCCTGTTTCCCGATCACGCATGCCGTAATCCCTGCCTTCTGTGCTGCCGCAAGTTTTTCCTGAAATCCGCTGTGCGCACCGCTGGCTTTTGTAACCAGATAGCGGATCGAAAACTGATGGATCATTGCCAGATTCATTTCCTCCGAAAACGGGCCCTGCATCGCAAGAATCTGCTTTCCGCGGATACCCGCCTTTTCACAGAGACCGATACTCTCCAATCCGGGAAGCACACGCACAAACAAACGCTCCTTCAGGGGTGCAAATACCGCCAGCTCTTTGCTTCCGGTTGTCAGAAGAATGTTTCCGGATGTGTCCGTAAGTGTCTGGACACAGCTTTCATAATCGGCAAACACATGCACGGTTCCAGCGCGCTCTTTCATGCCTTCGTTTTCCGGTATGCTACAGATTCCATCGTCCATTCGCCGCTGGAGCCGCAGATATGGAATTCCACTTCCTTTTGTACTCTCCCGGATGTTGGCAGACACTTCTGTGGCAAACGGATGCGTAGCATCCACGACTGCCGCATAGTTGTTCTGTCCGTTTTTTTTCAGCAGGGCGCGCATTTCCTCTACGTCCAGTCTTCCTACACAGACCTTCACACCGGCAAGTTCCGGCATGACCATCTGACCGTATTCGGTTGCTACATGCACATCACAGGCAATATGTGCCCGTGAAAGTTCCTGTGCGAGAAGACGACCTTCCGTTGTTCCCGCATAAATTAACACTTTCTCTGCCATCTTATTCCTCTTCCCCGTTTTCTGCTGCTATATATGGTATCCTCTCGGTGTCACAAGCTTTCCATCAATAATTTTTGTCTGGGAATTCCCGATAAATACCGTGGTAAACATGTTCACCGGTGTATGCACCAGTTCCTCCATGGTAAGGGTTACGGCTTTCGTATCATCGCGTCCGATATTTTCCACATACCCACAGGCACGCTCCGGTTCCACCCCGTGTTCCATCAGAATTCTGCAGGCACGCTCCAGATAGTCTGCCCGTTTATGGCTCGACGGATTATAAATTGCCATTGCAAAATCTCCCTCTGCCGCTGCAATCAGCCGTTTTTTAATCCTCTCCCACGGGGTGAGAAGATCACTCAGGCTGATCACGCAAAAATCATGGTTGAGAGGAGCCCCAAGCACTGCCGCACCGCTGCTTGCTGCTGTTATTCCGGGAATTACTTCAATGATACAATCATCATATAATTTTCCGATTTCCAGCATCAGGGATGCCATCCCGTAAATTCCGGCATCCCCGCTGCAGATCAATGCCACTTTTTTGCCTTCTCTTGCCTTCTCGAAACACATCTGGCAGCGTTCCCGCTCCTGCCGCATCGGTGTAGACAATAATTCTTTGCACCCGAACCGTTCCCCAAGCAATTTCAGATATACGGTATAACCGATGATCACATCACTGGCTTCTAACACCTGCATGGCTTCCTGCGTCATCATATTTTCCTGTCCCGGTCCCATACCGACCACATAAATCCGGTGTTTCATTTCTTTCTCCTTCCTTTCGTCTCACACAAACTGCAATACGATTTTCTCCCGTTTTGCCACGGCAATTGTCACGCCATCCATAGCCTGCTTATGTATCAGCAAACTACCTCCGTCTGCTGCAGCGACCGCAGCACGCTCACACACATTATCCACTCCCACTGTCTGAGCCACAAACGCGGATGCGGTGAAATCACCCGGCACTTTTTTCAGTTCTCCGGCAGAAAAAACGACAAACGGTACCCGCAAATGCTGTGCCAGCTCCCTCAGACCGGATTCTTTTTCCTTCACATCAACCGATGCCAGGGCATAGATATCATTCAGGTCTATTTTTCTGCTATCCACCAATGTTTTTATCATTTGTTTTATCTCGTTATAACTTTTACTTTTTTTACATCCCATGCCAAGCACCGTTGTTTTCGGAGCTAAAATAAGCGTTTTACTGTATTCCCGTGGCTCTTTTTTTGTAATCCACACATCCACAGCATGTTCCGCCTGTGCATCCTTCCACGAAATCAGCTTTACTTCCTTTGGCGGCTGTAATTTTGCCACCTCCTCCGGGGACATACATGCCGGATCTACCGCCATCACAATGGTTTCTCCCTGTAACAGTTTTCCGGACACATGCCGGATCGCTTCGGGGTTACACACCCGCAGGCCATTTTTTCTTGCAAACACATCAACGGCAAAAAGCCCATTCACGTCTGTTGCCGTCGTCACAACCGCAGCGGAATGCAATGATTCTGCGATCTGCTGCGCCAGTTCATTGGCACCACCCAGATGTCCAGACAGCACCGGAATCACAAACTGTCCGGCCTCATCCAGCACCAGTACCGGACTGTCCACGGTTTTGTGGCGGATCAAAGGTGCGATGGCCCGTACGGCAATCCCGAGCGCTCCAATGAAAAGCACGGGAAACTGTTGTGCAAAAGCCTCTTCCAGAAAATCCGGAAGTGACCGGTTTCCTCTTTCTCTTATCTGTATCTTTGAAACCGCAGGGTGACCACCGTAACGGCTCTGCCAAAATCCATACGAAACAGAAAGTGAAAGTTCCGCGATTCGTGCCGCAAGCTCTCTTCCACGTTCCGAAAACCAGGTCATATACAGGATCATTCCGGTAACTCCTTTCCCGCATCCGTGTCACGCATTAATCTATCGTCTTCTGCGTTTTTTGGTGTTTTCGCCTTGCGGAATTCGGTTGTAAAATCCGGCGCGTAGAGTCTGGAGCGCGTATAATGCTGATTTGATATTACATCTCCGACCAGCACCAGAGCGGTTTTTGTAATATTATGTTTCTTTGCCACCGCCGCCAGCTCCTGCACAGTACAGATATATGCTTCCTCGTCCGGCCAGGTTGCCTTGTACACCAGTGCCGCAGGTGTATCCGGCTCATATCCGCCATTTACAAGGCGCCGTGATAATTCCTCCAGCATTCCGGTACTCAGATAAATTGCCATGGAAGCATGGTGTGCGGCAAAACTCTCAATACTCTCCTTTTCCGGTACCGCCGTCCTTCCGGCCATCCGGGTGATGATCAGTGACTGTGACACATCCGGAAGGGTATATTCCAGATTCAGCGATGCCGCTGCTCCAAAACAGGCACTCACACCCGGACAACTCTCATACGCAATCCCCTTCTGATCGAGAATATCCATCTGTTCCCGCACCGCTCCGTATATACTGGGTTCTCCCGTATGAAGTCGAATCGTGATTAAATTATTTTTTTCTGCCTGTTCCATCACCGAAATAACCTCTTCAAGTGTCATTTTGGCGCTGTTATGAACCTCACAGCCCTCTTTTGCATAATCGAGAAGCTGTGGATTGACCAGCGAACCGGCATAGATGATGACATCTGCTTTCTGCAGCAGACGCATTCCCCGCACAGTAATCAGATCCGGTGCTCCGCTTCCTGCTCCGACAAAATAAATCATAGCAACCTCCTGAGTAATTCTTCTGCTTTTGCAGTCATCCCAAGCAGCCCGTAGGTATTGGAATAGACAATACACTCGATCTGTAACCGACCGGCCGCACGTTTTTTCAGATAGAAATCAATTTTTTCCATGGTATCTTCCATAACCTCTTCTTTTTTACCTTCGGCATCAATAAACGCAAGTGCTTCCTCGGTTGTGACGCAATCTAAAATCTTCTTTAAACATTCTAAAGATACATTTTCACGGATGCCGGCTGCCGCTAAAAGTTCCATCCGACAATCTCCCTCATGGGAATGGGTGTTCATAATGCCTCCCGCCACCTTAATCAGTTTTCCAATATGTCCGGTCAGAAGCATTGCACAAAATCCCAGTTCCGCCGCCATATCGATCGTCTCACCGATAAAATTACTGCATTTCACACTGCGGTCAAGATCATATCCATAGGTCTGCTGCATGAAATCCAGTCCATAATTTCCCGGTGAAACTGCCGCAATGGTCTGCCCTTCTGCACGCTGCTGGCGGAGTTCCACACGGATGGTCTCCTTAAGTGCCTGACTGCTCATCGGTTCCACAATTCCTGTCGTCCCCAGTATTGAGATTCCCCCGACAATCCCCAGTCTTGGATTAAACGTACGCTCTGCAAGTGCTTCCCCATCCGGCACAGAAATCAGAATATGCAGTGTTCCGTGAAAATCACAAATCCGGCACACTTCCTGCACTTCCCGGGTGATCATTTCCCGCGGCACATGATTGATTGCGGCATTGCCTACGGGCTGATCCAGTCCGGGTCTCGTCACACGGCCCACACCCTTTCCTCCGTCAATCTGCAGAAGTTCTTTTTCTCCATCCCCACGGTTGTCCGCGGTGACCGTGGCACAGATTTTACTTCCGCTGGTCACATCCGGATCATCGCCGCCATCCTTGACCACAGCGCAGGAAACCTGAGATTCCCCGCGCACGATATCCGTCACTTCCGCGGTGTATGGAATTCCTTTTGGGGTCTCAATCGTTATACAATTTTTTATTTTACCCGTCAGAAGCATATATGCCGCAGCCTTTGCAGCAGCGGCAGCACAGCTGCCGGTTGTAAATCCGTACCTCACACCAGATACGCCTCCTTCTTTCCTTTATACCGGCCGGATCTGATATAACAGTGCGTTTACGATTGCTGCCGCTACATTGCTGCCGCCTTTTCTACCGCGGTTGACAATATGCGGCACATCTGTTTTTAAAATCAGTTCTTTTGCCGCCTCTACATTTACAAATCCCACCGGAACTCCAATAATAAATGCAGGACGCCAATCACTTTTCTGCATCAGTTCATAGAGCGAAATCAATGCCGTCGGCGCATTTCCCACGGCAAAAATTACAGGTTTATCAATATGTGCTGCATGTTCCATACTGACCGTCGCACGTGTCACCTGCCGCGTCTTTGCCTCCCGCGCCACATCCTCATCTGCCATAAAACAATGCACCGTTCCCCCGAATTCTGCTAACCGTTTTTTGTTGATGCCTGCAAGTGCCATATTAGTATCCGTGACAATGTCAGCGCCACCTGCAATCAGTTCTTTGGCAATCTGCACGGCATGGGGAGAATACGTCATCGTCTTTGCATAATCAAAATCCGCACTTGTATGGATCACGCGCTTTGTCACCGGCTCCTGCTCCGGTGGAAGCACGATACCACGCTCCTTTAGTTCTTCCCCTATGATGGCAAAACTTCGTTTTTCAATCTCTCCCGGAAGAACATATTCAATGTTTTCCATAACGTTTTTCTTCCCCTTTCTTCTTTATATCCAGCAATGCCTCAATCAGTTGTACATTTTCCGGATGACCTTTTACGGCAATTCTGTAAAAGTCCTGTCCCAGTCCTGTATAGTTTGCGCAGTTTCGGATCAGAATTCCTCTTTCCAGCAATAATCTGTACAGTGGAAGTTGTGTTTTCAGCAACAAAAAATTAGCTTCAGAAGGAAAAATTTTCATTTGATCTCCAAACATTTTTGTTAACTCGTGTTTTAAAAAGTGCTTTTCTTTCTGAATCAGTTCAATCGTATCCTTCAGATACTTTCTACGACTCCAACCAGGAAGCGAATCATCCAGAATATCCATGCCGATCCGCTGCGCAACCACAGATACATTCCACTCCGGCAGCTGATGCGCAATTTTTTCACAGATATCTTTCTGCGCCAGCAGATACCCCAGCCGGATTCCCGGAATCGCATAGATCTTTGTATATGCCCGCACGACAATCAGATGCGGATATTTCCGGATCCAGGAAACATATCCTTCCGTCCCCGTGAATGCAATGAAACATTCGTCCAGCACCACAGTAATCTGTTTCTTTTCACACACGTCAAGAAGCGTCTCCAAAAGAGACGCTTCCATTTTGTTTCCCGCCGGATTCGCTGGATTCGCCAAAAATAATAAGCTGATTCCATCCAGATGCCTGCACAATGACTCCATCTGTGCCATGTCCATGGCAAAATTATTTTCTTCCTGCAACGGGATACTGCATACCTCGGCTCCCACTGTCTGAGCTGCCCAGGCATATCCCGAAAAAGAAGGAGCCAAAATGCCCACCCGCTTCGGGCGCAGTGCATGCACAATCGCAACAAATAATTCGGATGCTCCGTTGCCACACACTACTTCTTCTGTTGAAAAACCATAAAGTGCTGCAAGCCGTTCCCGCAACAGCACATTGTCATACTGTGGATAACGGTTGCTGTGAACCGCCGCTTCCGCCATCCGTTTCTGCAATATCTCCGGCAGCGGCAGCGGATTGGTATTTACAGAAAAATCATATGTGATCTGATTTTGATAAATATCCCCACCGTGTGCGGCCACCGTCATGCTGCGTGTTCTCCTTCTTTCCTGTTTTACCGTATCTGCATTACTGCTTTACTTCTTATTTTACTACAGGAATTCTTTGATTCCAAGGAAAAATCACACAAACCATTTTTATTGTAGATCTCCAGCCAGCTCCTGCATCAGATGATGTACCGTAGTAATCTCGTGAATCCGTCCCGTATTCGCCCCACAGAATACCAGGCCATTTTCCACATCCCCACGCACGGCATCGATCAACGCTTTCGTAATACAGTAAGGAACTTTCTGCGGACTGCATTTTTCCAGACAGTTGTAACACTTACTGACTGGCAGCTTTGCGCGCTTTACACGATCGATAAACTTATTGCGCAATGCACGTCCCGGCATACCGACCGGGCTTTGGATAATCTCGATATTTTCCTCACTGGCGTGAATATACGCCTCCTTGTATGCCCCCGATGCATCACATTCTTCGGTTGCGACAAAGCGGCTGGCAATCTGTACACCATCCGCGCCGAGATCCAGCGCATGCGAAATATCTTTCTGATCAAATATCCCGCCGGCCACAATGACCGGAATATTTTTCTGATACCGCTGTTCGTATTCCTTTTTGCAGTCGATAATCTGCCGGATCTCTCCGTCAAAATTAATGGCATCCATATGTGCCAGCTGTTCATTGGAAAACCCTAGATGCCCGCCGGCCTTCGGTCCCTCCACTACAATAAAGTCCGCCGTGCGGTCATAGCGGTGCGCCCACATCTTCAATATCAGCTGGGTTGCACGCTTCGAGGATACAATCGGGGCTATCTTTGTCCGGCAGGTTCTGCTGACAAGCTCCGGCAGATTCATGGGAAGCCCGGCTCCACTGATAATCACATCTGCCCCTGCCGCAACTGCTGCCTGGACATGCTCTTTGTAATGCTTTAATGCAACCATAATATTGACACCCACAAGTCCGTTTCCACAGGCAAGCTCCTTTGCTTTCCGGATATGTTTTTTGATGGCTTTTAAGTTACAGCCTGCCTGATCATTCTCGAAGCCTTCTTCATCGTAGCCGATCTGCGCAGTAGAAATGATACCTACACCGCCCTCCTTTGCCACAGCTCCCGCCAGATGGCTTCTGCTGATTCCTACCCCCATGCCACCCTGGATGATCGGAATTTTTGCAATCAGATCCCCGATCTGCAGTTGTTTCAACTTTGATGTATATGTGCTTATCATGCACGTTTCCTCCGTATTTCAAAATTGTTTGACTATCAAACAATTTTCAGTATATGGCAATGTGGTTTCTTTGTCAACATGTATTTGTTTTCATTTCTTTTATACGTAGTTTTATTTACTACTTTCATATCTGATATTTCTTCTAAATGCAAAAACCGTGGGTTTCCGATTTCACTGAAATCCTGAAAACCCACGGTATCTGGCATGTCGTCTTATCCTCTATCGTTCATTTGCCGGCTCCACGTTGACCGACTTTCCTTTGATCTTTACATTTTTCATGGCTTTTAATACATCTTTTCCATACTCCTGCGGCACCTCGACAAATGTGTAATTATCATACATGTCAATTGCCCCCACAAGTTTGCCCGGAATCTTTGCCTCTCCGGCTACAGCCCCGAGAATATCTCCCGGGCGGATCCGCTGGCTCTTTCCGATGTTAATGAACAGACGTACCATCCCTTCCTCGGCTCCGGTATCTCCTGCTAATGCATCATCAAATTCGTGATCCTCCTTTGATAATTCTACTCCGCCGATTGCCTGTTTTAAAAACGCAGCTGCAATATCCATCGCGGTATAATCAGAGTTGTTCACCTGCTGCTCTATCAGTTCAATCATATCGCGCAGATCTCCGTCCTCGATAATCTGTCCGATGCCGTCAAGAATCTTATCCGCCTTGATCGCTGCCACATCATCCGAAGATGGGATTGGCTGCGCCTTGATCTTTGTCTTGCAATAGCGCTGGATCTCTTTGAGTTTGTATACTTCCTTGCCCTTAACGAAATTAAACGCTTTTCCGGTACGGCCGGCGCGTCCGGTTCTTCCGATCCGGTGCACATAATATTCATTGTCCTGTGGCAGGTCATAGTTAAATACCGCTTCAACATCATCCACATCAATTCCACGCGCTGCGACATCGGTTGCAATCAGGATATCTGTTTTCCCATTTCGGAATTTTTTCATCACTCGGTCACGCTGCACCTGTTTCATATCGCCATGAATTCCCTCTGCTGCATAGCCGCGCCCCTGTAATTCCGATGCCAGTTCATCCACCATGCGCTTGGTATTACAAAATACCAGCGAAAGCTTTGGATTATAATAATCCAGCAGTCGTGTCAGCACTTCCATCTTATCATTTCTGCGCACATCATAATAATACTGGTCAATATTTGGAACCGTCAGTTCTTTCTTCGTCACCTTGATCGTAGTCGCATCATGCTGGAATTTTCTTGTGATTTCCAGAATCGGCTTTGGCATAGTTGCCGAAAAAAGTACGGTCTGCCGGTCTTCATCCGGGATATAGGATAAAATTGTTTCTATATCCTCGCGGAATCCCATATTAAGCATCTCATCCGCTTCATCCAGCACAATCGTGTTAATATAATCACAGCGAATGGTTTTGCGGCGCAGATGATCCATCACACGCCCCGGTGTTCCGATGATGATGGTTGCCCCACCTTTTAATGCCTTGATCTGACGGGAAATATCCTGCCCTCCATAAATGGGAAGCACTTTGATCCCATGCATATATTTTGCAAGTTTCCGGATTTCTTCCGCACTCTGGATGGCCAGTTCTCTTGTCGGAGAAAGTACGATTGCCTGCGTTTTTTTATTATTAGGGTCCACTTTCATCAAAAGAGGGATTCCGAAAGAAGCCGTCTTTCCGGTCCCGGTCTGTGCCTGACCAATCACATCTACCCCACTCATCACAACCGGAATCGCCTGTGACTGGATAGGTGTTGCCTCTTCAAATCCCATCTCTTTGATTGCCCGCAGAAGCTGCGGATATAACCCTAATTCTTCAAATTTAACTGTTTCCATTTTCATCCTTTTCTTTTTGCCAGGTTTCGACTGCCATGCCGTTACAATGTGGTTCCCATGGTCACGTCTTCAGTTTCATCAAGCCCCCCTACACAATAATTGTTCCGGCTGAATTTCTTCACCCGGTAAAGCATATTATCTGCTGCATGCAAAAAATCCCAGCTGCGGTTTCCCTTGCGCGGGATTCCCCAACAGACTCCCTGCGAAATCGTCACTACCGGAAGTGCCTTGGAAAACCGGTGTTCCATTTCCAGTGCAAGTACACGTCTACGCAACTCTTCTGCAAAGGAAACAGCCTGTTCCCGTGTCACATTCGCATAGATAATGACAAATTCATCCCCTCATACCGTGCACAGAATCCTTCCGCTTCCTCCACAAGATTACGGATTGTATTTGCGATACTTACCAGACACTGGTCTCCTTCCTGATGTCCGTAATTATCATTATATTCCTTAAAATAATCAATATCGAGTATTTCCATCGCAACCGGAATATCATTCTCCTGCGAATAGGTAAACACTTCTTCCGCATAATCATTCAGACGGAACCGGTTTGCCATACGCGTCAGCGGGTCCTGCTCGGAACGCTCCTGTAATACAAGATTCTTTCGTTCCGCTTTCATCCTGGCTTTGCGCATATTCTCCAGATTTTTGCGCAACGTGATCACACTCGAAAGCATGTTGCGCGTCACTGCTTCGTTCCTCTCAGACAATTCATAGTAAAGCCCGGCAGCCTGCAGATATTCCGCATTCTGGTTATGCTTCCGGTAAAATTTCATCTTCAGGGACAGAACTTTCAGCTGCAGATTAATGATCTTAAAATTCACCACCTGTGGTTCGATTACTTCAATGATACGCCAGAACGATTCATCCTGGTCCGTTTCCAGCAACACCAGACAACAACGGTAATAATCCGAAAAAAAGTCCAGCACCGTCAGATTATCCGGAAGGTTCTGATGGATCATCTGAATACTCTCATTCCGCTTCTGTACATCTCCCATCTTGTGATAATAAATTACATCCACGATGGCGATAAACAGCCGGTCTGTAAGGGCAGCCTGTTCCCAGCCATCTTTATGCAGATACTCCAGATATGTTTTTGCTTCCTCCAGACGGTTTTGCAGAATCAGACATTCTGCCATATTTCCATAAAACACATACATATAAAAATTATACTTTTCATCCTGCTGTCTCGTCTGTAAAACCTGATAAGCTTCTAATAAAGAGTTCTCGGAATCCACATAATGCTCGCACTCCAGATACAATAACCCCATATTGATCAGAATCATAACCTTTTGCATCGGAAGATCATATGTATCACTGTCCTTAAGACCGTTCATATAATAATCAAGTGCAATTGATGGATTTCCTCTGCTCATGGATGCGATTCCCAGATAATTGTAACAACGCACCACAAGTTCCCATTCCTCTGCACGGTCCAGATACGTCAGTGCCTCTGTCATCATATGGAAAAAATGCTCTCCGTCATTTAATCCATAATAGATTTCTCCACCATAAAAGCAGCCAAATCCTATCAGCTTTGGATCATCTGTTTCCCGTCCATACGCTATGATATCCCGACAGCATTCCAACACCACGTCCGCATTGGTTTCCCGATTTTCCAGAACTGTATGAATCCACTGTTGTACGGTTGTATTGTACTGGTTAAATTCCATATTTTATCCCTCTTAAGCTGAGATACCTCTTGATTATGTACGGTTTTTTCGCATAAAGCTCCAAAACCGTTTACATTTTATTGTATTAGAAAAAACTATGAATGTCAATCCAGCGTATCCATCGCCATCTGCGGAAGATACTCTTTCGGGTCCACAGCTTTTCCGTCTTTCTTTAACTGAAAATATACATTGCTGCCTTCGGTTGTATAATATTTTGTCGGCTCACTGACATAACCCAGCACCTGACCAGCTTCCGGCGTATCCCCTTTTGCAAAATTCAGTTCCTTCAACTGTCCGTAAACCGCAGCATATCCGTCACCCAGATCCTGTATCACCGTACATCCTGTTTCTTCATTCTCTTGAATATCCGTTATTTTTCCCTTTGCCATTGCAAACACTTTGTCATTGACCTTGCCACCGATTACCATGGCAGGATTGCAGCGATACTGCTCTAACGTTGGAAAATAAATGGTGGAATCCATGCTGTAATCCAGCAGAACATCTCCCTCAATTGGCCAGACCGCAGAACTCTTGTCAAAATGCTGTGTCACGGTGGCTGCTGTCTCTACTGTTTTTTCTTCGTCCTGTTTCTTCTCTTCCTCCTGCTGTGTTTCTTCCTGTTTTATTTTTTCCTGCTCTGCCAGCTTTAACGCCTGTTCTTCCGCTTTTTTCGTTGCATCTTCCACACTTATTTCCGGTTTCACTTCATAGGAAGCCGGTGCCTCCTGCTGGGTCTGTGCCGCAATTTCCTGTTCTGCTTCCCTGCGTTCTTTTCCTTTATCCGTGGCATATACACTGACAAATCCAATCACTCCCGCTACCAGACACGCGACAGTGGCTATATACTGTTGTTTTCTCATTTGGCTTACCTCCATCATCATTTCGTTTTATGGTCTTTGATGATAGTATGGACTGCCCGCGCTGTTTTTATACAGCACTCCTGTGATCATAAATAATATTGGAGAGCTGTGCAAACTGCTCTAAAGAAAGTGCCTCTCCACGAATATTAACCGGTACGCCAAGTTCCTCAATACATGCCTGCAGTTCTTCTTTCGGAAGACCGAATGCACCATAATTGGCAAGCCCGTTTGCCAGTGTTTTCCTGCGCTGATTGAACGATGCCCGGATCACCTGAAACAGCAGTTTTTCACTTTTTACGGTAACCGGCGGTTCACTGTGTCGTGTCAGACGGATCACGGCACTGCCGACTTTCGGCTGCGGCATAAAACAGCTTGGCGGAACATTGACTACGATTTCCGGTTTCGCGTAATATTGCACCGCCAGGGAAAGTGCGCCATATTCCTTGCTTCCCGGTCCTTCCTGCATACGATCCGCTACTTCTTTCTGTACCATGATCGTGATACTGTCGATCGGCACATGGCTTTCAAACAATCCCATGATGATCGGAGTCGTAATGTAATACGGAAGATTTGCAACGACCTTGATCGGCTTCCCGTTATTTTTTTCTTCCGCAAGTTTTGAAATATTTACTTTTAAAATATCTTCATTCAATACATCCACATTATTATATTCCGCAAGCGTATCTTTTAGAATCGGAATCAGATTGGTATCTATTTCCACTGCCACTACCGCGCGTGCCGCCTCACAGAGATATTGTGTCATGGTTCCGATTCCCGGACCGATTTCCAGCACAAAATCATCCTTTGTGATCTGCGCAGCTTCTATAATTTCCTCTAAAATTCCTGTATCAATCAAAAAATTCTGTCCAAATTTTTTCTGAAAATTAAACTGGTATTTCTGCAATACTGCAATCGTGTTCTTAGGATTTCCTAATGTAGCCATGTTATTCCTCTCTTTCTATAATCGAAAAAGAGCTGCCTCCGTGGTTTAAGAGACAGCTCTTCGTTTCGTTTTATTATGTGATTAGCCCTGAGAGATTGCTCCAGTTGGGCAAACACCAGCACATGTACCACAATCAACACAACTATTTGCATCGATCTCGTACTGAGAAGCACCTGCAGAGATTGCTCCTACAGGACACTCGCCTGCACATGTACCACAGCTAACGCATGAATCAGAAATAACGTATGCCATAATAAAATCCTCCTTATGAATAATGATCATTATTGCCTTATTGGCTTAATGGTATTCTAGTACAAACCCGTCCAAAGCGCAAGCATTTCGGCAAATGTATTTAATTTGATGCATGATCATAAGAAAAATTTTATCGTTCCAGATTTGCAAACTTCGTGTATTCCGGCAGCCATGCAAGGTTCACCGTACCGATCGGACCATTACGCTGTTTGGCGATAATGATTTCTGAAATTCCTTTCAGTTCAGTATCCTTGTTATAATAATCATCACGATAAATAACATCACGACATCGGCATCCTGCTCGATCGCTCCTGATTCTCGCAGATCGGAGAGCATCGGACGATGATCCGGTCTCTGCTCGACTGCACGGGAAAGCTGGGACAAAGCAAGCACCGGTACATTCAGTTCACGGGCAAGTGCTTTCAGGGAACGGGAGATGTCTGAAATCTCCTGCTGCCGGCTGTCTGTACTCCTACCGGACCCAGACATCAACTGCAGATAGTCAATGATGATAAGTTTCAGATCATGCTCCAGCTTATATTTACGACATTTACTGCGCATCTCGGAAATACTGATTCCCGGCGTATCATCAATGATCAGTTCGGAATCCCCTATGATTCCGGCTCCTTCGACGAGTTTCGCCCAGTCAGCATCCGACAGATTACCGGTACGAAGTGCCTGTGCATCTACACGGGATTCCAGGGAGAACAGTCGGTTTACCAGCTGCTCCTTCGACATTTCCAATGAAAATATCGCCGTGCACATGTTTTCATGAAATGCCACATACTGTGCAATGTTTAAAACAAACGCTGTCTTTCCCATAGACGGACGGGCTGCAATCAATACCAGATCCGATGGCTGTAATCCTGCTGTCCGGTAATCCAAATCAATAAACCCTGTCGGTATTCCCGTAACATTTCCGTCCTGCTGTGACGCTTTTTCAATCTTTTCCAGTGCGTTCATGACAACCTGACGAATCGGCACATAGTCTCCGCCGGTACGGCTTGACAACAATGCAAAAATATCATGTTCGGTCTTATCCAGAACACTTTCGAGCGATTCTTTGCCCGCATAGCACTCATTCTCTATCTCTTCCGTGACCCGGATGAGTTTCCGCTTCATGGAATTTTCTTTTACAATATTACAATAATATTTGACATTCGCGGATGTCGGAACCGCACGCACCAATTCTCCAACGAATTCCAGACTGGAGACTTCCTGTGGTACATCCTTTTCCTTGAGTTTATTCTGCAGTGTAACCAGATCCACCGGCTGTCCGCTGCTGTACAATTCGATCATCGCATCAAAGAGAATTCCATACTGCTTGTGATAAAAATCTTCCTGCAGAAGGATCTCCATGGCTGTTACAATGGCATCCTGATCCATGATCATGGAACCAATGACCGACTGCTCGGCTTCCAGACTGTTCGGCATCACCCGCTTGATCAGCGTTTCTTCCAAGCGAACTTCCTCCTATTCCTCAACAACCTGAACACGCAGTGTTGCGGTTACCTTTGGATGAAGCTTCACCGGAATCTCATAAGTTCCAAGAGCCTTGATGGATTCGCCCAGCTGCATCTTCTTTTTATCCAGATCCAGCCCTGCCTGCTCTTTTGCAGCCTGTGCAATTTCCTTGGTGGAAACAGACCCGAAAATACGTCCGCCCTCACCGGATTTGATCTTTACAACAACTTTCTTTGTTCCGATCTCCTCCGCCAGTTCCCTTGCGTGCTCTAAATTTTCAGCTGCCACTTTGTCTGCATGCTGATTCTGCAATTTGAGGTCATTCAGATTCTTTGTCGTTGCCTCTACTCCAAGTTTCTTCGGCAGAATTGCATTGCGTGCATAACCGTCACTCACATTTACGATTTCGCCCTTTTTCCCAAGAGCTTTCACATCCTGTAATAAAATTACTTTCATTCCTGTATATCTCCTTCTTCAAGCATTTCATCAATGGTCCGCATAATGGCATGTTTTGCCTCGGAAATCGTACATCCCGTCAACTGTGCACCAGCCACATTCAAATGACCGCCGCCACCCATTCGTTCCATGATTAACTGTACATTAATTTCATCAATAGAACGTGAGCTGATGTATATTTTTCCTGCGTACTCTGTCAGCACAAAAGATGCCTTGATTCCTATAATATTGAGCAGCTCATTTGCTGCCTGCGCGCCGACAATCGTTGGACTTTCCACGTCCTCACTCGGACAGACAGAAATTGCAAATGCACCGCGGTATACTTCCGCATGACGCACTGCCTCCGCACGGGCTTTATAGCATGCCATATCATTTCGCAGCATTTTACGCACACGGGTCACTTCTGCCCCGGAGCGTCTGAGATATGCTGCCGCCTCAAATGTACGGACACCTGTTTTGGTCATAAAGTTATTGGTATCAATCAAAATACCTGCATAAATGCAGTCTGCCTCTGCCGGAGAAAGCTTAAATCCTTCCTGGAAATACTGTAAAACTTCTGCTACCATCTCACAGGCAGAAGATGCGTATGGCTCAATATAGGACAGCAGCGGATTTTCAATCACTTCACTGCCCTGACGGTGATGGTCAAATACAACAATTGTATCGGTACGCGTAAGCAGTTCCGGGCATTCCGTATAACTTGGACGGTTCGTGTCCACCACCATAACAAGGGAATTGCGGCTTACCTCTTCAATCGCAATCTCACTATTGATAAACATGTCTTCCGGATAGCCTTTTTCTGGAGTAAAACATTCCATAAGCGGCCGGATGGAAGTTGTTGGCTCATTGATCACGATCTGTGCCTTTTTTCCAAGCACACGGGCTGCACAGAAAATTCCAATCCCTGCACCAAGGGAATCGACATCTGTCAGGCTGTGCCCCATGATAATCACGTTCTCACGGCTCTCAATAATTTCATGCAGCGCATGTGCCTTAACCCTCGCTTTTACACGGGTGTTGCGCTCCACCTGTTTTGCCTTGCCTCCAAAATATGCAATGTCCTCACCATTTTTGACAACGACCTGATCCCCACCTCGTCCGAGTGCCAGATCAATTGCCGCACGTGCCTGCTCATAGTTCTCGTTATAAGAAGTCCCCTTGATACCGACACCGATACTCAGCGTAACCGCCATCTCATTGCCAACTTTGACCGTCTTGACATCTTCAAGTACACTGAACCGGTCATCCATAAGCTTCTGTAAATATTTATACTTAAATACTACAAAATACTTGTCTTTTTCGATTTTGCGGACAAGCGCGTCCATCTTTGAGAAATACTGGTTCACTTTTCGATCGACAAGCGCAATCAGAAGCGAACGCTTCACATCCTCGATACTGTCAAGTGCTTCGTCATAGTTATCAATATAAACAAGTGCCGATACCTGCTTCTGATCCAGATTTTCCTGCTTGCAATGCTGCAGTTCGGTCTCATCAAACAGATACAGTGCCGTCAGGAATTCACGGAATCCTTCACGTCAATTTCCTTGCTCTCCTCCATGATATCGTCAAAATAAATACGATTCAGGGAAATCCGGAAAATGCGCTCCTTTTTTTCAATCGTAATATTCTGTGCATCTTCGTGTTTCTGAAGAAACTCACGGGTAATATTGGAAAAAAGGGTTGTAATTGATTTATGATAGTTTCTCCCCACTCCCGTCAGCTCGGAAAAGCGTTCATTCACCCAAAGAATTTTTCCTGTATAGTCCAACAGCGCATATGGAATTTCAAACTCATTCAAAAGTTTTTTCTGTACCGTTGCATACTGTGTGGCAAAATTGATAATCTCATTTGCAAGCCGCGGTCTGGTATTATAATATAATCCCAGTTCCAGTACAAAATAGATAGCAATAAATACCGTCAGCAAAAAGCCTGCCGTCACATCGTAAAAATAAAGCCCCACATCTGCGAGTGTCATCGGGATCGTCAGCCACAATGGCCAGCAGAGATACGATCTCAGTTTTCCCTTAAACCGAACCTTTGATTTCATTTACGCTCCTGTTCTTTCCACATCATCGCCCAACTGTGGAATATACCCCCACATCAATAATCTATAGTATAACATTTTCCCTGTGCAAAATAAAGACCTTACTGAGATAACAAAAACTGCCCCATTTTCATGGAGCAGTTTCGTCCAATGCATCACAGATGTATCTGTGTTATCCGTTTTCTTTTGCAATTTCCACAATGGATTTGCTCAGTCCTGCAATCCCCTGAATATCCGATGGGATAATAATCTTGGTTGCCTGACCGTCTGCTGCCTTGGCAAATGCCTCCAGACTCTTAATCTGAAGTACCGCATTATCCGGAGCAGCTTCTTTGAGCATACGCAGACCATCTGCATTGGCCTGCTGGATCTTTAATGTAGCCTCTGCCTGACCTTCGGCTTCCTTGATGGTTGCTTCCTTCTGTGCCTCGGCACGCAGGATTGCAGCCTGTTTTTCAGCCTCTGCATCGAGAATTGCAGACTCCTTATTTCCTTCTGCAACCAGAATTGTAGATTTTTTCTCACCTTCTGCACGCAGAATGGCTTCACGCCGCTCGCGCTCTGCCTTCATCTGTTTCTCCATGGCATCCTGAATTGCCTTTGGCGGAATAATGTTCTTTAACTCCACACGATTTACTTTGATACCCCACGGATCTGTTGCCACATCCAGCGTTGCACGCATCTTGGTGTTGATGGTCTCACGCGATGTCAGTGTCTCATCCAGTTCCAGATCACCAATGATATTACGAAGCGTCGTAGCAGTCAGATTTTCAATTGCCATGATTGGATTTTCCACACCGTATGCATACAGCTTTGGATCCGTGATCTGAAAATATACAACCGTATCAATCTGCATTGTTACGTTATCTTTTGTGATTACCGGCTGTGGTGGAAAATCAACCACCTGTTCCTTCAACAATACCCTTTTTGCAATACGGTCAATAAACGGCACCTTAAAATGCAGCCCTACCGACCATGTGGTAAGATACCCTCCAAGTCTCTCCACAACTACCGCATGCGCCTGTGGAACAATTTTCACACAGTTCACAATAACGACCAATGCAATGATCACTACAATGAGAATTACAACAGGCATAACTTTTTCCTCCTTTACCTATACCTTTTCTACTATAAGTTTGACACCACTGATTGCCAGAATTTTTGCTTCTTCTCCCGGTTCAATGATCTCATTATCATTACGGGTACGCACCGTCCACTCCTGTCCATGAACAACTGCCATCCCGGTCTGATCCATATTACTGACGCGCTCGGAAATCCGTATATTTTCCCCAATTAGGCTATCCGCGTTTGTTCTTTGCATTTTAGCATTTACATATTTACGCGCCCACGGTCTTGTCGCAGCAAGCAAAAGAATGGATACCACTAAGAATACCAGAAACTGCACCACCGGATTTACCCCTGCCATTGCCATAACCAGTGCCGCAAGTGCACCTGCGGCAAACCATATGCACGTTAGTCCGATTGTTGCAAGTTCTCCCAGAACAAACACAATCAAAAGTACTATCCAAAGCAATTCATACGGATTCATCGCTCTTATAATTATCATAGACTCTCCCTCTTTTCTGCCACTTTTTTATTTTAGCGGATGCACAGAATACATACCGGCATTTTCCATCCGGATCACAAATGCTTTTGCAAATCCGGCTGCTTTTGCATAATGCTGAATCTGTGGCTGTTGCACCAGTTTTAAGTCCCATCCGTGCATCTGCACGATTTTTGACACGATGGAAAGTCCAAGTCCGTTTCTCCCATCGCTTACCCGCGCTTTGTCCCCACGCGTAAAAGGATCAAACAAATGCTGCGCCTGTTCCTCTGGAATCAGAATTCCGCTGTCTGCCACCAATACATAAATCCGCTCCAGCTCCCTATAAGCAAACAGTCCGATTCTTGTTCCCTTTGGATTGTGCTGCATGGCATTTGTCAGAAGGTTTGTCACTACACGGGATAACTGAAGTTCATCCGCCCAGACCGGTATCGTTTCCTCCGGAATATCTGCTGTCAGTGTCATTCCATTTTCTTCCATCTCTGCATACAGCATTGCCGCATTTTCTCTGAGAAGTTCACACAAATCAAGTGTTTTTCCATTTAATGCAAACCCTTCACTATCCAGTTTTACATATTCAAACAGCAAATTGATCAGATTTCCGATCCGAACCGATTTATTCTGGATGGCGTTCAGATATTCCTGCTGTTTTTCCGGTTCCTGTACCATATGATCCGCCAATGCTTTTGCGTAACCGGATACGGTCGTGACCGGTGTCCGAAGATCATGTGCGATATCGGAAAGCATCAGATTCCGCTTGCGGTCAAACTCTCTCTGCTGCTGTTCGCGCTCCTCCTGGATCTGATGAAACTCCGCCATCACAATCCGCGCGAACGTTATCGCACCCAAAATATAAGGAAGCAGCATACACACCATTAACAGCAGAAGAACCACAAACAGCAGGATGGCTTTCCATCCTTCCATCTCCTGTACGACGACGGAACTCCTTGTCGCCGGAAGTGCATTGCCCAGCCAGTCCTGTAACCTTTCCCCTGTCCACTGCATCATTCCCTGCAGCGGTGATGGCAAAAGCATCCGGACGGCATTTACTATCAGCAATAACAGAACACATATGATAAAAATAAACAGATCCGTCTTTCCAACGGATGACTGCCTCTGGTAATCCGGGAAAAAAACTTTCATCACCACAGGCATAACCGCCTGGCTGATCAAAAAACTGATCAGCGACTGTGCAACTGTCACCAGTACAAGGATATAAATAAACCGTTTGATCAAAAATGCCTGTAAATCACGCATTGCTATTTCTCCAGCCGATAGCCCAATCCGCGGATGGTTCGAATATAAGCTGCCGGGTCTTCATCAAGTTTTGCCCTCAGCTTGCTGATGCAGACCATAATATTATTGTCTGCAACCACATAAGTGTCACCCCATCCCTGTTCATAGATCTGTTGTTTGGTAAACACTTTTCCCGGATGCTTCATAAATAACTCCATGATCCGGTACTCTACCGAAGTCAGTTCAATCGGTTCTCCATTTTTTTTGAGTACGCAGCCTTCCGGATCCAGTTCCAGATCCCGGACGGTCATATACCGGATGACAGTTCCGCTGTCCCCAGCGCATAAAACCGACGGATATTTGAATTGACACGTGCTACTGCCTCCAAAGGATTGAACGGTTTTGCCAGATAATCATCTGCCCCGAGATTTAACCCCAGAATCTTCTCGGAATCCGCATCCTTTGCCGAAAGTATCATAACGGGAATATTGCTTGTTTTACGTAATTCCTGCAACACATGGTATCCGTCCATCTCCGGCATCATAATATCCAGCAGACACAGATCCACATGTTCTTTCTTTAGCAGTTCCAGTGCCTGCTTCCCGTTTTCTGCCTCAATAATCTGATAATTTTCATTTTCCAGATACAGCCGGAGAAGCGTTCGTATCTCCGGCTCATCATCTGCAATTAAAATCGTATAATTCATACATTCTCCTGCCGGAAAGGTGAATTCACCGGATCCGCCTGCTGTGTAAATCCGTTTGAACCAGCCGGGTTTGCATAGCACAGTGCCTCATACAGTGCGGCATGTGTTGCATTCACATATGGTGACACATAAAAGATTGCAAGAATTCCAAGTGTCAGTCCGGATAAAATGTACCATCCGATAAAGGACAGATCCAAAACAAATGCTTTCCATTTCTGTCCCTGCATCATACGCTTGCTTTCCGCGAATGCCTGCTCTTTGGTCATCTGCGGGTTATCTGCCAGAAGGTACGGAATCATCATATATTCATATGCTTTTACAATACCCGGAATGATAAAAAGCAATGACCATAAAACCGTAAACAGATCACGGAAAAACATTGTCTTTGCAACATTCCTGTAATTATTGTCAAATCCATATCCAATGTTCCCAATCTGTGCCGGCTCGTTTAAGTTGCGGATAAAGAATCTCCTGCATCCAACCTCAAACGGATTTATGATAAATACATCAACCAGAAGTATAAGGACAAAAATCACCAGAAAAACAACTATGAGTATGCCGATGGCGATCGCTGCTGCGACCATACCGCCCATCACTCCCCTGTTTCCTGCTTTCAGTCCGTCCTTAAAGCCTTCTTCAAGCCCAGCCTCAAAATCACGCAGTGAACCATCATCACTGTCATAACCGCTGTCATAATCATAGGAACTGCCTGCCTGATTCTCCGATCCATGTAAGGAACCGGTTGCACTGCTGAGGTTGCCCGAAGCAGCTCCGCTTCCCCCTGCAATCAGTGTCAGCAACAGGCTGATCAGAATACATTTCCAATAATTTCGTTTAAATGTTGCTTTCGCCCTTCCCTTTAATTGTGCGCGACTCCACATATCAAATTCCTCCATTTCCTTTTTGATGATATCATCATAACACCAAATCCTTATCTTAAAAATCGCTGCACCTTAACGTTACCTTAACAACGTGTATTTAATTTGCCTGTTTCTTCTTCGGCAAAAGAAGGCTCAGCAGAAGGGAAACAACAAACACTCCTGCGTAACCAGTCCGACATTCTGGCTGAACGATGTCAGTGGCAGGCATCCAAAACATCCGGAAATTGCACTGGAAAATCCATCCACGGCAAGTGAGCCCTGAAGTTCCTCCATTTTAAGGTCACGTCCAAGTGCTCCGGTACACACAGCAGTTGTCACTCCAGTTGTCTCTGCTGCAGAAACCAGAAAAACAATCGCAATGGTTAAAAAGGCTCCAAGATTAAATACCGGCTTGTGACTGGTAAAAAACACAAGTTTTGGAATGCTGAAAAATCCTACCTGATCAATGGTCTCCTGAATTCCGGAGAAATCCACCATAGGTGCAATCCCTGCAACCGTAAATATAATAGAAAGAATATATCCGAAAATAAGTCCTACCAGAATATTCAGATTCTTATAAACGCCCTTTAACACATATCTTGCCACCAGACACACGATAAGTGTCAGAGCACCTACCAGCAGATGATACCATGCCCCGAACCAGAGCTGCACTGCAGACGATCAGTACGGGTGCCAGATTTGCTACAAACATGGCAAGCACATGTTGAAGGCCAAACGGAATTGCTTTTCTCATGTATAGACAAAGACAGTTTATCATCTTATTGCCCATAGTGTCAAACAGGATTTCCCGGTTGCGGTATAATTATCATCTGTGCTATACTATGAACAATTAGCGTGTGAAAGCGTACAAAAGAGGAGGATTTATTTATGACATCTGCACAAATATGCATCATGATTGCCATTATCGTATACCTTATTGGTATGATCTATATTGGTTTCCGATGTTCCAAGAAGAACAACAGTACTGACGATTTCTATCTGGGTGGCAGAAAACTCGGTCCTTTCGTAACCGCGATGAGTGCCGAAGCTTCCGACATGAGCAGCTGGCTTCTGATGGGACTTCCGGGCGTTGCTTACCTCACCGGAATTTCAGATGCCGGATGGACCGCAATCGGACTGGCTGTTGGTACATACATTAACTGGCTGATCGTTGCCAAACGTATCCGCCGCTATACGCACACCTGCAACAATTCCATTACCATCCCATCGTTCTTCAGCAACCGCTATCGCGATGAAAAAAAGATGCTGCAGGTCATTGCTGCTATTTTTATTGTTATCTTTTTTATTCCTTATACTGCCTCGGGATTTGCCGCATGCGGAAAACTTTTTTCCAGCTTATTCGGGGTAAATTATCTGACCGCCATGATTATCAGTGCTATCGTAATTGTAGCATACACAACACTTGGCGGATTTCTTGCTGCTTCCACAACGGACTTTATCCAGAGTATCATCATGTCGGTTGCTCTGATTGTAGTTCTGATCTTTGGTGTAGAAACTGCTGGCGGTATCGGTGCCGTTATCCACAACGCCTCCGAGCTTCCGGGATATCTTTCCATGACACTTTCCTATGATGTAAACACCGGAAAGGCCGCTCCTTACAGTGCCCTGACCATTGTTTCCACTGCCGCATGGGGACTTGGATATTTCGGTATGCCGCAATCCTGCTCCGTTTTATGGCAATCGAGGATGAGAAAAAACTGAAACTGTCCCGCCGCGTTGCAACCATCTGGGTCGTAATCTCCCTGTTCGTTGCCGTCTTTATCGGTGTGATCGGTTATACCATGAGCAAAGTCGGCGCACTGGAGATGCTGACCGGATCGAATTCCGAAACCATTATCGTAAAAATTTCCGCCCTGCTCTCCCAGCACGGTGTGATATTTGCCCTGCTTGCGGGTGTGATTCTCGCCGGCATTTTAGCTTCCACCATGTCCACTTCGGACTCGCAGCTGCTGGCTGCATCTTCTGCGGTTTCTTCCGACATTCTCGGTGCTTTCCGCAAAGATTCTTCCAACAAAAACGGAAGCATGGCAGCCGCAAGAATTACACTCCTTGTAATTTCTGTCGTTGCCGCATTCATTGCCAGAAATCCGGACAGTTCCGTATTTGCCATCGTTTCTTTCGCCTGGGCTGGATTCGGTGCCGCATTCGGACCGGTTGTTCTGTTTTCCCTGTTCTGGAAACGTACCAACAAATGGGGCGCACTTGCCGGTATGGTCTGCGGGGGTTCCATGGTATTTATCTGGAAATACCTGATCCGCCCGCTCGGTGGTATCTGGAACATCTATGAACTGCTTCCTGCATTCCTGATTGCCTGCGCTGCGATCGTAATCGTCAGTCTGCTGACACCAAAACCTTCCAAAGAAATCGAAGAGGAATTTGACCGGGTCGCACAGATGAAATAAATCTTTTAACTTTTATACCAAAAATGTCGGTAGATATCTGTCAGATATCTACCGACATTTTTAATTCTTATTTTCAATTATGCTTTGATCCTAGCGGCGGATCTTTACAGACTTCACACTGCTGTATGGACTGTAATACTTTGTTCCATCTACCGTAACATAGCTGCGGATCTTGTAATAATAAGTTCCTTTGGTGAGTTTTGCCCTTGTATAAGACTGCATCTCACCATCTTTTGTAGCCGCAATCTTCTTGTATCCATAATCATATGCTCCCTTGGAGCGGTAGATTTCATAGCCGGTAACGGAAGTACCTGGCAGCCATGTGATACGGACTTTTGATCCGTGTGCACGCAATCTTGTGATAACCGGCTTCTCCGGCTTAATAATAAAGCTTGTCTTTGCAGATCCCGTATAATTACCGGTTCCCACTACCATAACAGCAGCTTTTCCCGGTGCACCATTGTCACTGTAATTCAGATAGTAATCCGAACCTTCTTTTAAAACAATGTTATTTAATGTAACGGTAACTTCCGGTTTTACGGAAGATCCCGTATATCTTTGTGCTGCAATCTTACTGATCACCGCATTTGCAAGGTTATTGGATGAAACCGTTGTATTTCCGTTTCCATGATTTACAATACGGAAATAAACTGTTCTGCTTCCATAATAATTTCCGATTCCGTTAATTGTTACGGATGCAGTACCGATATTGCGGTTGTTGCTGTAAGTAAGGGTATAATCTCTTCCCTCATACAGATATCCGCCATTCAGCCATACCGATACAGACGGACGGATATCATATCCGGTGTATGTCTGATCAACGATTGTACCTACCGAAGCATTTGGAATATAGTACGAATAGGTATTGCTGCTGTTATTGGTTCCTGTTACCTGAACCGGAATCTGCAGGGGAATTTTACCATCCGGACGGTTCAGTGTAAGTGTTGTAGACCCTGTCGAATTTGCGATCAGTTTTGTTCCGCTGATATAGGCAACCGCAGTATTGGATACATACATATTCAGCCCCTGTACAATCGGGCAGTTTGCATTGCCTGGCCAGTGATTCGATACCTTAATGTTTTCATAGCATCCGGATAAATCTTTCGTCTGTCCGACAGACATCTGGATATAGGTTCCAATAGATGACGGAACAACAATCTGGTCAGAAGTAATATTGCTCTCTGCAACCTGAAGATTAGTTACGGTTGTTGTCTGGTTGTTCGGTGTTGTATAGGATGTTCTGGTTACCGTGTTGGCAAATTCCTCTACCCAGTAATGGTAGCCATTGTAATATACATGTCCGATTCCGACAGCTGTAAACTGGCTGTTTAACATATTTCTACGCTGTTCCTGTCCGGAATAATTTGCATTGTCTTCCCGCATTGCGTTGTGAAGCGCAGATGCTGAAGAATAATTCACACCGATATTCTCTGCATAAACTCCCGCATAGACACCGTTTTCACTGTAAGCAGTATAATAATTTGTGCCATTTGGTCTGGTGTGTGAATACGAAAGTGCAATCTCTGCTGCACGTTTCATGGCTACCTGCTCCAGTGCATAGTCGTAAGTAAGCGGCTGCAGATTATTACAATATGTCTTCGTGTAATTGTTTGCATCCCAGTACCATGCATCGGATGAATTTCTGCGCATACTGTTGATCATGCCATAGACATTTCTGGCATCCGTCTGTCCGTATGTAACCTGAATACTTACGTTCCGTGTACCGGTTGTTGCAGCCATCACATTGCCCGCATACCCCAGTGGAAGCAGTGAAACAATCAGGACAAACGCAAGCAGACGCCTGAGTACATTGTGCGTTTTGGTTTTTCTCATAATCTTGATCCCTTCCTTTATTTTAAAATTTTGTTATCCCTATTGTACGCTTTTTAGCGGCTTCCCGCAATGATAATTTCATAAAGTTTGCTTGACAAGCATAACAGAAAAGCTATACTCTAATTAGCAAACAGGTGGGTGCGCAACTCGTTTCTGCGGGCTGTCGTTTTGTCGGGGACACCGTTCGCAATTTCTAGTCTGCCTAAGAGGGAATCTTCGAAACGTTTATTACGCCCACTCCCCATTTGTCTTGATATTTACTTTATTTTCAATATGTCACTCTGTGACTGCGCAAATAGAACCGTGGGCATGCTTATTCGAAGCTTCCCTCTAAGGCAGACACAAAATCCTCAGACGGTGTCCCCGACAAAACGACAGCCCGCAGGAACGAGTTGCGCAATCACCAATCTAATTAGCAGATGGAGAAGGGAGAAATAACAGAATATGACCTATCAGGAATTAGTTTCAAAATTAAAAGATACTTATCAGGAGAAAGATGCTTCCAAAATCAGCGAACATCTTGCCATCCAATTTAACATACAGGGAGAAGCCGAAGGTGCCCTGTATCTGGAAATTGCAAACGGACAGCTTCATGTTGAACCATATGAATATTACGACCGTGACATTTTAGTCACAACTTCAGCTGCTGATCTGCTTGCACTCGCGCAGGGCAGCCTTGACATTCTCGAAGCTTACCAGAGTGGGAAAATTTCTGCGGAAGGAAATCTTGCAAAAGCATTGCTGTTAAATGAAATTGTCACCGGTTCATCCGAAGCTCCGTCACCAGCGGAATCTGCTCCTGTGGAAACTTCGGCATCAGCGGAATCTGCTCCTGTGGAAGCTCCGGCACCGGCGGAATCTGCTCCTGTGGAAGCTCCGGCACCAGTTGAATCTGCTCCTGCGGAAGCTTCGGCATCGGAAGAATCCTCTCAGGAAGAAACTCCGGCTGCAGCACCATCCGTCCGGGTACCACGCATGTCCCGGAAAAAAAACAGAAAAAGACATAAATAATCTGTAAACTTCCTTGTGTTTTTCAGACAGCATGTTATGATAATTCATAACATAAGGTTTTTGATATAGGAAAGGAGTGAAATATATGTCTTTTTTAAACAACTTAGGACAAAAGATCAGTGATGTGAGCCAGACTACCATTAAAAAAACAAAAGATCTGGCAGATACTGCAAAATTAAACTTAAATATCTCCGAGGAAGAACGCAAGATTGATACTGCATACGAACAGATTGGAAAATGGTATGTGGAAAAACATCGCGAAGATGCCGAAGAAGATGTAAAAACCTGGCTGGATGCGATTGCCGTTTCCGAAGCCAGAATTAAGGAATGCCGTGAAAGCATTCACCAGATGAAAGGTGTAGCGATCTGCCCATCCTGCGGTGCAAGCGTGGATGCCGATGCTGCATTCTGCAGTGCCTGTGGACAGAAAATGCCGGAAAAGCCAAAGCCGGAACCGATTAAGGAAGAGGATGTCGAGGTGATTCCTCCGGAACAGCCGTCTGAGGAACCAGCTTCTGAGACCGTGTCGGAAAATGCTTCCGAAACCCAGACCGAAGCACCTGCATCTGATGCTTCAACCGAAGCTTAAAAACAGACATGGAAAACAAAAGGAGCTGTCGTGCCGCTGATATTCGCTGGTGCGATAGCTCCTTTTCTAATTTTATTAAAACAAGTTGCGCAATCTCTACTGTTTATATAAACGGGTTATAAAACCGGCTGCCATCATGATAGGTAATCACAAGTGCAACCACGGCAAATCCAAGCACCAGCGCAATACACAGATAATCATTGCGCTGTAATTTTCTTCCCATATACCAGGTACGCTTTCTGTGTTTCCCATATCCACGCAGCTCCATTGCGTTACTGATCGTGTCAATACGGCCGATACTTGTAAAAATGAGCGGGAAAATGATAGAGGCTGTACTCTTAATCCGACTCATCAACTTCGCTTTTCCAGACATCTCGATTCCACGCGCTTCCTGCGCATTTTTAATTTTATGGAAATCATCCTGCACATCCGGAATATAGCGCAGTGCAATCGCCACTGCATATCCGATATTGTAACTGATCCCGATGCGGTTTAAGGAAGCCGCAAACTCTGATGGATTGGTGGTCACAACAAAAATAAATACCGCCGGAATAATGGTAAAATATTTTAAAATAATATTCAGCTCGTAAAACAACTGCTCTGCAGTGATCGGATAATATGCAGAAAGCTGCCAAAGTACATGCTTTGTCCCATAAATTTTTGTTCCCTGATCCGGCGCAAAAATAAAAATTGCAAGCACATTGATCACCAGGAAGAACATAATGAATTTGAAAATGGAACCGACCTGTTTCCACTCTGTTTTTGAAATCTTAAACAGGATCAGACTAAAAACCAGCATCACGGCGAGTACACGGGTATCATAAGTAAGCATGCTTGTGATGGACCATGCCAGAAAATAGATCAGCTTTGTGACACCGCACAGCCGATCCATCCAGGTATCTTTTTGCTCATAGGTCAATAACTTTGCCATTACCGCACCGCCCTTTCGTAATTGATAAACCGCTGCACGAACTGGGAAGGATCTTCAATTCCACATTTGACCGCCATCTCATAGAGTGACGTCTGCTTTAAATATGCCGGAGCTGTGATCGTTTCATTGGTCAATACTTTTGCCGGCGTATCAATGGTCAGAAGTTTTCCATCTGCCACAACAATCGCACGGTTGGTATATTCCAGCATCAGGTGCATATCATGTGTAATCATGATAATGGTCGTCCCCTGTGTCTCGTTGATTTCCTTTAAAAACTCCATAATTTCCGTATAATGACGATAATCCTGACCAGCAGTTGGCTCATCTAAAATCAGAATCTCCGGCTTCATAACAAGAATGGACGCAATGGTCACCCGCTTCTTCTGACCGAAACTCAATGCAGAAACCGGCCAGTTCCGGAACTGGTACAATCCACAGATTTTCAGTGTCTCATGCACACGCTCACGGATTTCTTCCTCTGGAACTCCGCGCACAGTAAGCCCAAGTGCCACTTCCTCATAAATCATAGGCTTAGAAATCATTTGATTCGGATTCTGCATGACAATTCCAATATGCTCCCCACGCTCTTTGACCGAAAGTAGTGAGATATCGTTTCCGTTCAGCTCAATTTTTCCTTTGCTCGGTTCTAAAAATCCACAGATCAGATTGGACAGTGTCGTCTTTCCGGCACCGTTTTTCCCGACAATACTAATCATTTCGCCTTTCTTTACATCAAAACTGATATCCGAAAGAATTGCTTTTTCCGGCTGATAAGAAAAATGCAGATGGTCTACTTTAAGTACCTTCTCCTGTGTTTCCTGTTTCTGCGGAATCTGCGTAGTCTCAAACCATTCCCGCACCTGTGTTTTGTATGGTTCAAAATTCATGGTTTCCACATGCTGCGGATGATCCTGTGCAGTGATGGTACATCCGGCATGTTTGAGTGCCGTGACATAGAGCGGTTCCCGGATTCCCTGTTCCTCTAAGATATTTCCAACCAGCAGATCATCCGGTTTCATGTCCGCAACAATGGTTCCGTCTCCGACCACAACAATACGGTCTACATCTTTGTACAGCACATCCTCCAGACGATGCTCAATGATTACGATCGTTTTTTTCTGTTCCTTTTGGATTCTGTCAATTAACGCGATCGCTTTCTTTCCGGTCGCCGGGTCAAGATTGGCGAGTGGCTCGTCAAACAAAAGAATATCCACATCATCAATCATAACGCCCGCCATGGAAACTCTCTGTTTCTGTCCACCGGACATCTCCGATGGTGCATGGGAAAGCAGCTCTTTTACTTCTACCGTCTCTGCCACACCGTCCACTTTGCGAAACATTTCTTCCTGTGCCATGCAGTCATTTTCCAGCACAAAAGCAATATCTTCCGCAACCGTCAGACCGATAAACTGCCCGTCCGTATCCTGTAATACAGTTCCAACCATCTTGGAAAGCCCAAAAATCCCAAGTTTTTTCGGATCTTTTCCCTCGATTCTCAGCGTCCCGGTACTATCTCCCTCATACGAAAAAGGGATCAGTCCGTTGATACAATTTGATAATGTCGACTTTCCTGATCCCGATGGTCCAATAATGAGAACCTTCTCTCCGGGATAAATCTTTAAATTGATATCCCGGAGTGTCGGCTCCATCTGTGACCGATATTTAAATGTAAAGTTTTCAAATTCAATAATCGGTTCCATACGTTTTTAGTCTTCCTTTGTAAGACTTGATGATTTTGCTCCAATCTTTGTATATCCCAGTCCAAGTAATGAACCAAGTACACCTACAATAATGATATTGGCTACAAATGCACATACTCCCTGTAAGAATACTTTCTTTGCAGGTTCTGCATAAATGAGAATGTCAAGCACCGGTGCAACAACGATCCATGCGACTGCATTCGCAACAACCTGAACCACATTAAAAAGAATGACTTTCTTCTTATTAAATCCACCAGCCTTAATCTCAAAACTCTTTGCAAATAAGCCAACTAAAATCCCAAAAATTGCATCCGGGAATACCCAGCTCCACCATACACCGCCATAAAACAGTGCATCTCCGAGCGCATGTCCCAAAAGACCAATGATTCCTCCAACAACTGGTCCAAACACTGCGGCAAGAAATGCCATCACTGCGGCACGCGGCTGCATGGATGTATTCGGGATAATTCCCAGCGGAATCTGCACTTCTGTCAAAACAATGAACAATGCGGTTCCGATACCGGTTGCTACAACTTCTTTGATTCCAAATTTTTTCATAACAAGTTCCTCCTTTGTTTTTTCAGTACCTTATTATTTATGATAAACGCGCAAATGTCAAGTTTTTCGCCCTTTTTCTTTTCAGCTTCCTTTAACTTTTTGCACCATCTCCGGCAAAGTATTCCTTCACCAGTTTAACAACGACACCGGAAAGCAAAAATACTGCGATCAGGTTTGGAATTGCCATGAGTCCGTTAAAGGTTTCCGCAATGCTCCACATCAGACCCAGATCCATGGTCGCACCCACAATGGCAACCAGTGCATACACCAGCATAAATGGCTTGTTGACACGGGAACCGAACAAGAACTCGATGCAGCGTGTCCCGTATAATCCCCATCCGATAATAGTGGAAAATGCAAAACAGCACATGGCAACCGCAGTAAAAATAGATACCCAGTTTCCGTATGTTGCGGTAAATCCACTGATTGTAAGCTCTGCACCTGCCGCCTGACCGTAACTGACCGGAACCTGGCTGCACAAAATAACAAGCGCGGTAAGCGTACAGATGACAATCGTGTCTACAAACACCTCAAAAATACCGAAAAATCCCTGCTTGACCGGTTTTCTCGTGTCTGCACAGGCATGGGCAATAGATCCCGTACCAAGTCCTGCCTCGTTGGAAAAAATTCCACGGGATACGCCCTTTTTCATACTCATGAAAAAGCTGCCGACCGCGCCGCCGGTCACTGCTGCCGGATGAAATGCCCCTTCTATAATGGAAGCAAATACTGCCGGAACATGACCGATATTAAGAATAATCACTCCCACTGCCAGAACAATATAGATCAATGCCATAAACGGTACCAGCTTTTCTGTCACCCGTCCAATCCGCCTGATACCTCCAAGCAGAATGAGTGCAATCAGAATCGCCAGAATGATCCCAACCACAAGATTAACAGTCGGTACCGCATCTTTTGAAATAACATGGTAATTCATTAATGCCGTATTAATGGCTGTGGTAATCGTATTTACCTGTGTGGCATTCCCTGTTCCGAATACGGTCAGTACGCCAAACGCGGAAAACAGATACGCCAGCCAGTGCCAGTGCTTTTTCAGTCCGTTCTTAATATAATACATCGGACCGCCGACCAGATCCCCATGCACATTTTTTTCGCGGAAATGCACCGCAAGCGTCACTTCTGAAAACTTCGTACACATACCGAGAATTGCGGAAATCCACATCCAGAACACGGCTCCCGGCCCGCCGATGGCAATGGCTCCTGCCACCCCGGCAATATTTCCCGTGCCGACCGTTGCCGCAAGTGCCGTACAGACCGCCTGAAACGGTGTCATGGCTCCATCCGATGCCTCACGCTTCTTAAACATACGGCCAAATGTCACTTTCATCGCGTATGGGAACTTGCGGATCTGTAAAAACCGGGTCCGGAAGCTTAATACCAGACCAACACCGATGATACAGATCATGGCTGGGACACCCCAGATGAAATTGTTGACCGCACTGTTGATTGCTTCAATTGTGGATAACATAGTTTTCTTTTCCTTCCTACGTGAATAAGCGCGTGTTTTTTGTAAAACACGCGCTTGCATTATAGCACAATTTTTGCATTTTCTCTACATCTGCGAAAAGAAACACATATTGGGCAAAAATTTTATTTTCTTATTGGGAACCACAGAGCGACACAAAAATATTGTTCTTTCATTTGGCATGTCATTGTTCCCTGCATCTGTTTCATCATAAATTCCACATTTTTTAAACCAATTCCTGTTCTATTACAGGGACTTAGCTGCTCTTTCTCTTTATTTTTTATAATGACACCTATTCTCTCCGGCTCATATGTAATGTCTAAATACACGAAATCCTCTGTGTCTCCATATTTATATGTATTATCAAGAAGATTATCAAAAATCCGACTCATTAAATTCGTATTAATTGAAATTTTTACATTTTCCCACTTTAAGTTGTCAATGTTTACGCGAAAGTTATTTTTTTGTAAAACCGCATAGAATTCAGACAAATAATCCCCAATAGCCTCTTCTATCGTGTCAGGCTCTTCTAATATACACTCTTTCTGGCTATGCATCACAGACAATTCAAAAAGCTGATCCGTTAAATTTTTTATTTCCATTGCCTTACGAATAATCATATCTATATATTGTGTATCTAAGCCTCTTTTACTTACATCCATTCGTGCAATTTCTGCGTATGTAGTTAATCCGGTTAATGGGGTCCTGACATCATGTGCCAGACTTTTTATTAACCTTTCCTTTTCTTCCTGTTCTTTCTTCTTTTCCTTCTCTGCCTCATCCATATTTCTGCTTAACTGTATAATGATTTTCTGATTTCCAACAAATGCAATTAACAGACTGGTCACAATTGCAATTACTACCATGATAATGCACATATATCGATAATAAACATTTACATTCTTCACATAAATAAATACATCTGCATCTGTATCTGCAAATGAGATCTTATCCATAAACTGCCATGTTCGATGAAGGTTACTCTGTGCATTACCATCTAACTGAAATGTTCCATTATATAAAACCCCATAAATAAGTTTACGTTCCTTTGAAATTGAGAAATAATAAATATTATTTTTTTGAATCCACGGATTCAGTTTCTTGTATTCTTTTGTTGTGATACCATTCTTTTTTATGTATTGTTGTAAACTTTCTAAATAAGGTTTCTGCATATTTACCATGTAACTTGAAGAATTAAAATAATAATCTAACCATTCTTCTCCCACATAATAAAGAACCATAAAAAGAAACGTCGAACTTATCAACGCCAACAACATCATTACCCTTAATCTATGTGTTGTTTTGAGGAATATTTTCTTCAAAACGATACCCCTTTCCCCATACAGTTTTTACTACGCTATCACAATTTCCGCATTTTTTCATTTTGGATCTTAAATTTTTAATATGTACCATTACTGTATTGCTTGCTGAATTCACATAAACTTCCTGCCATACGCTTTCGAAAATATTTTCCACAGAAAACACCTTGTCCGGATAGGAAGCAAGCAACTTTAAAATTTGATATTCTTTTTCTGTAAGTTCCATGTCCTTTCCATTACACTTTACAGAATTGGAAAACATACAAATATCCAGCGAATTATAATGCAGCCATTTATTTTTCTGTAATTGATTACCAGTATAGTTCGTATTATATACACTGCACCGGCGCAATAATGATTTTACCCGTGCCATTAATTCCACATAAGAGAATGGTTTAACCAGGTAATCATCCCCTCCCGCCGAAAATCCTTCCAGTTTATCCGTTTCAGAAGATTTCGCTGTAAGAAAAAGAATTGGTACATACCATGATTCTCTAATTTTTTTACAAACCTCAATCCCTGACATTTCAGGCATTATGATATCTAATATTACAAGAGATATGGTTTCATTTAATTTTTTCAGCCCCTCTCTCCCATTCTTTGCTTCAATAATTTCATATCCCTGGCTTTCAAGTAATATGCGAATTCCATTTCTAATATCAAAATCGTCTTCTATGAGTAATATTATTTTATCTTTTTTTTCCATATATAACTTTACCTTTATTTTTTTCTAAGCGCAGTTGTTTTAATATACCCAATCCTACCTTTCCCATTTACTTTTGCCCAACCGTTTTTAATAGATCTTACCTGTATAATATCATCTTTATATACATATTCAATTACCTCATATGAGGAACCTGCCCCAGATCTAATTGCAGCTTTTTCACTTACCACAACATATTCCGAATCAAATAATCGCTCCTGATCTTCTACGGCATTTGCTTTATTATTCAATTCCATTGCCTGAACTGGAGTTATACCTACAAATAGTACCAATACTATAATTTTACTTGCTACTAATAACTTTCTCATTATTTTCCTCCTAATTACTTTTATAATACCATATATTTCTTAAATAAATTGTGAAGTAAATATGAAGTATTCTTATTTTTTATGTTTTAATTAAATATTTATATAATTATTTCATCATTTTTAATATAAATTCATTCATTTCATATCTTTAATTATGATATTATATTTTTGCAACAAATACAACTATTTCACCAAAGAAAGGGGTCTAATTATGGATATAAAAATTACCACTTCTAATTATAATTCATCTCCTAAATGTTCTTCTATGGCTTCCAAAGAAGAATATAATAAAATTTCCACAATTGGCGAGAATGAACCAGCTATAATTTATGATCAGGAAACTTCATTTTCATCAAACAATCTCTATAGTATCCAGTCTATTCGTGCCAATGCTAACACTACGCTTACTAATCAAGAAGTTCAGTCTGGTTTATCTACACTAGGTCTTTATAAAGGACCAATTGATGGTAATCTTACCTCCAGTGCATCTAAACAAGCAATTAAAAATTTTCAACAAGTTTATTGTGATACACATAATGCCGGAACCATGACAGACAAAATGAAAACAAAACTCCTTGGACTACTTCGTTTTAGACGTACTCTTATAAATGATAGCAAATTTAACCAGACTGCAAAAGAACTGTCTTTAGATAGTACCGAAAAATCAAATCTGGCAACCATATGGACTTTTTTAAGAAAAAGAATGGGCTTATCAGCATCCCAGGCTGCTGGCGTGTGTGGAAATTTATCTTTTGAATCCCACTTTTCAACAGATAATCTACAAGATGATATTTCAAGAATAGACCATGATCCTAATTATAAATATAACTCATCTGATCGCAAAGGTTATGGATTAATGCAATGGAGCGAAAAAATAGAAAAAACGAAACTTTTACAAACAGCTAATAACATGAATTTAAATGTATCCGATCTAAACGCTCAATTAGCCCACTTTCAAGAAGAAATGACATCTGGAATTTATCGTAATAAATGGCCAAAACTTAAACAAAAAACTTCTACCAAAGATGTATGTGATTATTTCGAATCTGCCATAGAAGGGGCTGGAGAAGCACATCTTGATAAAAGAGAAAAGGATGCAAATATACTTTATAAATATTTAAAGAATCATTAAATCCTGCAATTTTGGAGGTAACATCATGCTGAAACATATTAAAAAAACTTTTCTTCCCGTCATGCTTTGCCTTGTCCTGTGCACCTGTACCGCATGTACTTCTCGTTCCAAAGAGGAAACAGAAATTTCCGAGACGGAGACTGAAATTTCCAAGACGGAAACAGAAACTTCCGAGACGGAGACTGAAACTTCCAAGACGGAGACTGAAAGCGCGGTCTCTGCTTACCGGAACGTATTACGGAAAATCAGACAAAACCACATGTATCCGGGTTCTGACACCGAGTTCACCGAGTTTGACTGGGAAGAATCACTATCGATCTACTACGCAATTGTCGATGTCAACCAAGACGGCATAAAAGAGCTTCTGCTTGATTTTGATTATGATAGTGGTCCGGACGGCGGCATTACAGTGTACACCTATGATCCCAATGCACCTACTCTGGTTCATGAAATTGGAGGGTTCTTTACCTTTTCCCGTTTTTACGACAATGGAATTGTGGAAGAGGATATTTCCCACGGAAGTCCTTACGGTGGTCCTTATTCCACTGCTGGTGCAGCCGACCCCAACACTTTCTGGCCTTATCAGGTATGGTCCTATCAGGCCGATGATGCCTCCTACACCCAAATAGGTTTTGTGACCGACTGGAATAAAAAAGAATGGGCAGACAGCATTGACGGATTTTCCTCATTTCCGGATTCCGCTGATAAGGATCACGACGGTATCGTATATCTCCTGACAAATGCCAAAGGGAAAGAAACCGCCATAGATGCTGCTGACCTGAAAAAGTGGGTGGATTCCTACCGTAAAGGAGCAAAAGAAATTCCCATCACCTATCAAAGGCTCAAATAATGGCATTATGATTGTGTATCAGGATCACAGGCTGCGTACCGCCCAGCGCATCTTCGTGGATCGTGCTCGTCCATTCTGCGCACACTCCTGCGCGGACGGACGCACCACATCCTTTGCATACTCCGAATAAATACCTGCGCGGTAGCCTTCTTTTAAAGCACGCTTTACCAGCTTGTCCTCCCCGGAATGGAATGTCAGAATCGCCACGCGGCCGCCCGGTTTTAAAGCACCCGGCAGCTTTTCCATAAATTCATAAAGCACCTCAAACTCGCGGTTGACATCAATGCGAAGTCCTGAAACGTCCGCTGACAGGTCTTTTTGATGGTTTCTTTTTTCTCCTTTTCCGGCAGAAAATCGAGAGTGTCTTCAATAATCCTGCGCAGTTTTGTGGTGGTATCCACGCGGTGTCCTTTGCGGATCTCATCGGTGATCGCTTTTGCAAGTTCCTCACAGTACGGCTCATCCGAATTTTCATAGAGCATTCCCGCAAGCTCGTCCCGGCTGATCGTATCCAGCCGCTCCGCCGCACTGATTCCTGCTTCCTGATTCAGCCGCAGATCAAGCGGTCCGTCCACTTTAAAGGAAAATCCACGCTCCGGATTGTCAATCTGCATAGACGAAACCCCAAGATCTGCCAGAATAAAATCAAAGCCGCCCACTTCTTTTGCAATCTCGTCAATCGTACAGAAATTCTGCAAATGCACGGTCAATATATCCTCGCCAAATCCCTGCTCTGCCAGACGTTTTTTCGTCTTTGCCGATTCTACCGGGTCGACATCGGTCGCATGGATGTGTCCCTGCCCCTGCAGCTGCTTGAGCATAGCTTTTGTGTGACCGCCATAGCCAAGTGTGGCATCAAACCCGGTCTGTCCCGGCTTAATTTGCAGAAAATCAAGAATTTCTTTTACCATAATAGAAATATGCATACCCGCAGGCGTATTGCCCTTTTCGATCACATGTGCAATGGTATCTTTGTATTTTTCCGGCTGCAGTTCTTTGTATTTTTCCTCAAATTTCTTTGGGTATTTTCCTTTGTAACGCACGCGCCGCTTGTGTACGGTCTGGTTTTCGTTTTCCATTTTTATGATTCCTTTCCTCTCCTGTCCAGGTACAGCTCCTCTTACCATTTGCAAGGCAAAACTTTATATGAGGTTGCGAAGGTATTGTTTGCAGAGTAATCTTTGAGCACTAATGATTTCAAATTTAATCTGTTTTCTATGAATACCGGTACAATTGTTTTTCTACCAGTTTACTTCCTTCATAAACAAGCCGAAGTGTAAAAAAGCGGTGCTCGTCTTCCTCGATCAGCAGTTTTAAAAAAATGGCATCTCCTTCCCAGGTCGGAAGCGCAAGCACTTCTTTTTTGTCCATCCACTGCAGATCGCCTTCATTGCACTCGATCAGCTCCCCGGTAAAACCATCCGCAGTAAACAGGCACATTTCTTCCGGCTCCGGCGCTTCATCACTGATGAATGTGATCAGCCCGCGGAACTGGTAGGAAGTCAGTGTCAGGCCGGTTTCTTCTTTTACTTCACGTAACAGGCAGTCCTCCGGTCCTTCCGTGCCTTCTGCATGTCCGCCTACACCAATCCACTTGTCTTTGTTGATGTCGTGCCGCTTTTTGGTGCGGTGGAGCATCAGGTATTTTCCGTCTTTTTCTATGTAACACAGGGTTGTCATTTTCATGGGATTTTCCTCGTTATTTCTCATATTTGTTCCATATGCTCCATGATAACAAAATTTGACCCGTTTTTTCAATCGAACATTTCATATTTTGACCCGTTTTTGATATATTTATTTTCTTTTTTTGCCCGTTTTTAAATTCCAGCCGAGTTATGGTGCTCATTTGAGGTATTCTCCAATCCGGTCAATATTATAAAGCGGGATGTTTGTCATCCAGTCCTGCTCACGGAAATCCGACATGGAAGTCCGCACCGCATGCTTGGGATGATACTTCTCACAAAAAGCCCGCAGACTTTTTGCCCGCAGATTTTCCTCTGCTTTCACCTCTACCGGAATGACCGATCCGGGTGCCTGCAGCATAAAATCAATTTCGCCCGTAGAATTTGCCGTTGTGTAATAATATGGTTCCACACCCAGTTCCGCTATCATCTGCTGCAGCACATACTGCTCCGTCAACGCCCCTTTAAACTCTGCAAAAATCCGGTTTCCATCAATGATAACGCTTGCATCCGGATCTGCCATGGCAAGCAGAAGCCCGACATCAAGCATATAAATTTTGAACGCATACAGATCCATGAAATCAACTTTCCCTACCGGAAAAGAAGTTCCCTTATAAAACGTTTCATTGTGCGTCCTCCCTGTCAGTAGAATTTATATGTAGCATTCCTTATGGCTTTATATGATATTCCTTTATGGCAGAGCCGTCAACATTTTCAAGGACGTATTTGTGTTATGGTTCTACACTTTTCTGGACGTATTTATGTGATAGTGCTACACTTTTCTGGACGTTACTGTTTGCATAAATGTGGAAGGTTTTTGTTGCATCTCAGGCATTTAAATGCTATACTTGTCACAAAGCAAATACATATTTTTCCATAGCTTGGGCGGACAGTACCTGGCGAGCCGTCTATATCATATATTTTATTTTTTCATTTCAAATTATCCCGGAAAGTCTTGCTTTTAAAATTCAACTTTATTTTAACTTAATTTTGTTATAAGCAGGATTTGTATTGATATGGGATGTGTTGTCATACAGATTCTGTGGCTTACACAAGGAGGAAACTGTATGGCAAACAAAGAATACAAAAGTGATGTGTTCAGCATGCTTCTTCAGGACAAGAAACGTGCAATGGAAATTTATAACGCGATTAATGGAACGGACTATGATGATCCAGAACTGGTTGAAATGACAACTTTGGATGACAAAAGCTTTTCGCTTACCGTACGGAATGATGCATCATTCATTCTTGATGCGAATCTGAGCCTGTATGAGCATCAGTCGACCTATTGCCCGAATATGCCACTGAGGGATCTGCTTTATTTTGCAAGCATTATACAAAAACAAATCAAAGCTCAGAAACGTGATATTTATGGTGGAAGAATCTAAAGATTCCAGTGCCCCATTTTGTCGTGTTTTATAATGGAAAAGAAGATGCGCCGGATCAGTATGATCTCCGTCTTTCTGATGCATTTGAAAAAGAAACCAAGAATCCTGAGATAGAATTGGTCTGCCATGTTTACAATATTAACAATGGGAAAAATGTTCCATTGCTGTCAAAATGCCAGACATTGCGTGAATATATGTATTTTGTGGATATGGTGCGGAAAAATAATGAAATCAGTGGAAATCTGGAAGATGCCATTGAGAAAGCTATCAACCAGTGTATGGAAGAAAATGTGCTTAGGGATTTTCTGGCTCAACACAGGGAGGAGGTAATGCACGTGATGACATTAGACTATACATTTGAACGACGGCTGGAAATGCAGCGCGCCGAAGCAATTGAGGATGGCGAAAGGATCGGAAAAGAGATCGGGAAAGAAGAAAAATTGTCAGAGCAGATTCGTAAAAAAATTCAAAAAGGCAAACCTCTGGATCAGATTGCGGACGAATTGGAGGAAGTGCCGGAAACCATTCGTCCTTTATACGAAAAAATTAAGCAGGAAATGCTGCAATAAAATAAGGCAGTTTCCGAGGAGGAAATGAGTTTTTATCGTTCGTTAGCTGAATGATATGCTTATTTACAAAATTGAATATTGCTTACCTTCAAGTTTATTGTGTCAGGCACCAATTGTCCAATTGTTCTCTATTTCTATTGATGCAGCCACTTATGCGATGGTCGGATTTGTCACAGGTATACTACTCACAAAATATCTGCTTTGGTATGACGATAGAGTTAAGTAATTCTTAATATGAGGGGCTTACCTTGCCCCTCTATCCTTATTCTGCAACTACAATCATAGTTCTATTTTTCAATCCCAAGCACGGTATTGGCCTGCTCACCCTCCATATATTCAAATGTGATGGTATCTCCTACACCATAACGCACGATATCAAGGTAATCTACTACCGATACATCGTAAATATCGGAATCATTTTCGAGCAAAATATATTGGTGCGTATTTCCTTCTACCACTGCATCGGTGATTTTTGCAATCGTACCGGTTGCTTTCTTGACACTGTCGCTCTCTTTTGTTTCCGCATTGACACCATTTTGCTTCATCAGTTCCATATAGTTCTTTTCGCATTCACTGACAGAATCACCGGTTGCTACAATCTGATATTTCTGCACATTTACCATCGCATACATTTTTACCAGACCAGAATCATCCTTTAATGCAATGAAATAGGTCGGCTCATTTGTAATGTTTAATAACAGTGGGAAGGTTGCTGTATAGCCAAGGTTTTGCACCTTACCTTCCGCAGAGGACATCGCAGAATCTTCAATTGCGCCTTCTACCTGATAATATTTTGTCTCCATCGTTCTCTCATTCATCAGGACGAATCCAACGTTGGACTGATCACTTGTGATGGAGGTTACTCCGGTATAAACCCAGACATCATCATTCATTGCAAGGTAATTATAACCGTTCGTGGTGGTCAGACAATCCTTCTGTCCTAACACACTGTTGATAAATCCATGTTTTAAAGATCCATAATAATCATAAAGCTGTACCAATAAATCGGCAGAATAAACACGGTCTACCCAGCTTGGCACATCTTTTACCGCATAATCAGTGCACTCACCTGTCACAGCATTACAAAGCACAACTCTGCCGATGGTCTTACCTCCAAACAGACCAATCTTATAATCTGCAACACTGCAAATCCAGTAAGGCGTACCCTCCTCGTCAATCTCAAAACTGATATCATCGAAAATATAGGTCGGATAACGAAATCTTAAATGACGCTTTAAGTTTCTATGAAAATGGTCATATGGCGTATATTTCATGCCTTCTGACAAACGAACCAGCTCCGTATCCTGCGTTGCCATATCAATCTTAATATAGGCTGGAATTCCTTCCTTCTGGTTCGTCAGCCACTTGATGGTATCCGCATAACGGAGCGGTGTCACACGGACCGGTTCCCCTTTGTAGTTAATCTGGGAATAAAGTTCACTGACTTCAAACTGCGACGCCATATCAACAAGACTACCCATCTTACGATTTCCCAGAATGGATGCGGAGTCACGATCTAACAGTGGAATCTGGTCATAAGAAATCTGTTTGATATCCTCGGTAAATTCCCCCTCTTCCACTTTTAAAAGTTTCTGATATTTTGCTGCATTGACAATCGGTGAGGACAAAATGGAGCCTGCCACATAAACCGCCAAAAACAGTAAAAAGACAATCACTCCAATCTTTAAACCTGTATATTCCTTAATAAAGGACAGTTCAATCTTGCTTTGTCCTGCTATCTTTGCCTTTCTTACAATATAAAGCACGAAAAGCACCGCCAAAATCAGAAAAATAAATTTCCAGGTTTCTGTTGCATGAATGTTAATTGCCGGAAGTGAAACATAATAAAAAATTGCAACAGCGATTACCACCAACAAAGCAATCACCAGTTTGACTTTCATCATTCCTTTCATCACGAATTCCCCTTTCGTTCGTTTGGTCGAAGCTGATATAAAAATTCTTCAAAACATACGCCATCTTGTTCCGGTATCAACAAGTTTATTGTGTCAGGCACCAATTGTTCCAATGTAAAACGTTTCATCGTGCGTCCTCCCTGTCAGTGGAATTTATATGCAGCATTTCTTATTGCTTTATATAATATTCCTTTATGGCAGAGCCGTCAACATTTTCAAGGACGTATTTGTGTTATGATGTTACACGTTTCAGGACGTATTTGTGTTGTCATATCACACGTTTCAGGATATGATTCTATCATGAAAGCAGGAACTATAAACTTACACAGTTTCTGCTTTTGCAAATAACCGGTATACTCTTGCAATTTTATTTTACAAGTTCTATGATAGGCAGTTAGAAAGACAGGGTGATTTTATGCAGATCAGTATTCTTTTAATGGAACAGATTTTTGAGCTTTTTCTCATGATTCTGATGGGATTTATTATTGTAAAGGCGGGAATTGTCAAGGAAGAAGACAGTAAGGTTTTATCCAAAATCGTACTGTACCTGATCATTCCATGCGTGATTATAAACGCTTTTCAGGTGGACTATACTAAAAAAACCGTAAATGGTCTTCTGATCGCGCTTGCTGCATCCGTATTGCTTCAGGTGGTTCTCCTGCTTGTCGTTTTCGTGATGGGAAAACTGTTTTCCTTAAATGAAGTGGAAACAGCTTCTATCTATTACTCCAACTCCGGCAATCTGATTGTTCCTATCGTGACATTCGTTCTGGGACAGAAATGGGTGCTTTACGGATGTGTCTTCATGAGCGTGCAGCTTATTTTTCTCTGGACACACTGCAAGAAAATCATAAGCCGTGAATCTTCCTATGACTGGAAAAAAATCATCCTTAACATCAATATGATTTCCATTGCCATTGGTGCCATTTTATTTTTCACCAGAATCCGGCTGCCGGAACTCATTACAAATACCATCTCCAGTGTTGGAAATATGATCGGGCCAGCCAGCATGATTGTAACCGGAATGCTTTTTGCCGGAATGGATTTAAAAGCAATTTTTGCAAATAAACGTGTATATTTCATATCGGCTCTCAGAATGCTTGTCATTCCTTTGATTGCACTGTTTCTCATAAAAATCAGCCATCTTGCCACACTGTCTGCAGATGCTCAAAAGATCATGCTCATTGTATTTCTCGCAGTAATCACCCCATCAGCATCCACCGTTACACAGATGTGCCAGGTGTACGGAAACGATGCACACTATGCCAGCGCAATCAACGTAGTGACCACGCTGTGTGCCATTGTGACCATGCCTTTTATGGTGCTGTTGTTTTCCTGTATTTAACGGTATATTTTCGCTTTTTTCTGCAATACCGGATAAAATCATACCATAAAAAGACAAGCACAGCCCCGATAACGATCGCTTTTACCACAAGCGGCATATGCCCGTCACCGAATCCAAACTCCACAATAAAAAAAGCACTCAGTGCGATCCACAGTGCAAACCATACCCATCCAAACAGCTTCTGATTTTTGACCTTACAAAACAGAAACTGGAAAACCGGATCGCCACTCACTTTATAAAACTCGCTGTACTCCGAAAAATCACCGACAAGTTCCTCCAATTGCGCAAAGCTACGTCCCTTTTTCTCTTCTTCTTTTACATAGTTGAGGTAAAAATCAATATTTTCGCCATCGTAGGCATGATCTGCTGCAAGTTTCCGGCACAGGTCGATGGAACCCTGTATTTCCTGCTGCTTATTTAACAACTCCTGCAACTGCTGCCGGACAAGTTCCTCAGAAACTGCCGGATCATCCAGCATCGAGGCAATTTTTTCGATGGGCATATTCATTTTCCGATATAAAATGATCTGTTTTAACCGCCGGATATCCTGTTCACTGTAATTGCGGTATTTGCTTTGGTCATTCCGCTCCGGTTCGAGCAGCCCCTTTCTTTCATAAAAGCGGATATTGCTGATGGTTAATCCGGTCAGTTGTGCTGCCTGTCCTATTTTCATCTGTCCCGTTCCTCCTTCTATAATATTTGAAAATACAATTATCTCTTTCCCACCTCACGCCGTGCCTGGTCTGTAATTTCTTCTGGAAAATCCAGCAGTTCCATCAAATCTATGGCATTTGTTTTCCCGACGATCCCACGTCTGATTTTGTATGGAAAAACGATATCTTTTTCATGAACCTGACTGTCAAAATAATAAGTGTCGTATCGGTTTTTCAGGGCATACACCAGCTCCAGATCATGTGTGGCAATCAGGAGAAAGCCCTGTTTCTGTACCATGTAGGATAAAATGGCATTGGATGCCGCCAGACGCTCACGCGTGTTCGTCCCTTTTAAAATCTCGTCAATCACAAACAACATGGGCTCACCCGTTTCCAATTCATCGAGCATGCGCTTTAAATATTTAATTTCACGCATGTAATAACTCTCTCCCTGCAGCACATCATCCCGAAGTGCCATCGAGGTCATCACCTGTATTGCAGGCATTTTCATATTTTTTGCAACACAGGTATTGATCGTCTGTGCCAGAATCACATTGATGGCAACCGCTTTCATAAATGTCGATTTACCAGATGCATTTGCCCCGGTCAGTACCACACCTTTTTTCAGGACAAAATCATTCGGGATTGCATCTGCCATAAGAGGATGACGGATTTCCTCCACACTGATTGCGCCATCACTCTGCAATGACGGACAACACCATTGCGGCAGGCTTTTCCGAAAGGATGCGATCGCAATCTCCATATCGATTTCTCCTGCAAATGTATACAGTTGCATCGTCTCTTTTTTGCCGCGCGCAAAGTTTTTTGAATACGGTAAAATGCGACAACATCATGCAGCGTAATTCCCGCAATATAATCCCAGAGGATCCCCGTCACATCCCCGGATATGCTCTGGTATTTTCGGGTCTGCCAGCGCAGCATCCGGTGGGATAATTTTTGAGTTTTCTCCAATGCATGCAAAATTTCCGGTCTGTCCGGTTCCAGTTTTTTTACAATCCAGTTGCAAAAATCAAAAAGTTCTTTCAAACTGGATACCATAAACAAATTTCCCTCATATTTGCATTTTGTATGCAGATAAATAAGCAGATTGACTACCGCCACAACAAGAAAACCAGTTGCCCACAAATTACTTCGCAGCAAAATTGCCCCGATCAGACAAAAAGCCAGCAGTCCCTGCAAAAAATACAATATTGCACCGGGAATGACCAGTGGGTTAATTTCTTCCGTCAGGAAAAACGGCAGATAACAGCTTTCTTTCTGCTTGCCGATACGCATGAGTTTTTCTTCTATCTCTGTGCGTATGGATTCCCGGCGCGAAAAAAACGAAATCCTCTTTTCCATATCCTCACAGGACTGCCGTGTCTGCATATTGTGCAGGCGATGGTACAGAATCTGCTCTCCCATATACGTCCGGGTATGATTGATCCGCGCAAATACACGATCCATCTCCAGGTCATTCCACGTAACGGTATCCACGCTTCCTGCACTTTGCCATTCTTCCTTCTTTACGTCCTGCACCACCAGCTCTTCATACATACGGATTTCGCGCATGCGCTTCTCCAGTGATTCCCACGCTTCCAGCTCCATTGGATTTTTCCCGAATTGTGCTTTTATTCTGTTTCTTCTTTTTTGCTTTTTTCCAATCACCCAGTTCATGATTTCCACCTCAATTTTTGAATTCTGGCAGAACTATAAACCATGAACCAGGGTGAGAGTCAAGGGATTTTTACCAAAAAGACCGTTTCTGTGCCGTATAAATGCAGCGCCTGCCATTGACCAGAAATGCCACCAGGCAGACCGCAAAAAATGCAAGCCCATTTTCCACACCAAATACTTCCATTCCGATCAGAACCGGAGCCAGCAAAGTATTGGTTGCACTTCCAAACACTGCCGCGTATCCAAGTGCCGCGCAGACCATCGGTGGCAGTCCTGTCAGGCTTCCCAGCACAAAACCGAGCGATGCACCGATGGAAAAAAGCGGCGTCACCTCTCCGCCCTGAAACCCGATCGACAAAGTCAGTACCGTAAAGAGCAGCTTCAAAATCCAGTCAAACATATACAGTTCTCCCCCGGAAAATGCCTGCGCGATCAGATTGGTTCCAAGTCCGCAGTACCGTCCGTTCCACGCCAGAAAAAGAAACACCGCCAGTGGGATCA